>Ga0102595_100082_pt1 | contig 166603 bp, 141 predicted proteins | sample Araplaol_mTSA_r2_2_FD_76864 | JGI IMG/M metagenome (GOLD analysis project Ga0102595, IMG submission 76864) | Arabidopsis root microbial communities from North Carolina, USA - plate scrape MF_Col_mTSA_r2 (SPADES assembly) (version 2) | ecosystem: Host-associated > Plants > Roots > Endosphere... | reverse complement strand
TGAGCGCCCCGGAGGGCACTCAGCTCTCAACTGTCCCGACCTAGAATGTGTCAACCATGTCCTCGCACATGCGTCAGCTATGTCTCCGGTCTGCACACCGCCGCGCGGGAGAGGGGAGAAATCAGGCGGCGATTGTCCGGCACATCGCCGTTGTCCTGTGTCCGCAAAGATAAAAAGCGTACCCGTTTCTGCGTGCCTCAGTTCGGCCGGCCCGATCCGGGCGGGCGGCTGCGATAGGCGCTGTCGCGCTCGCCGCTGCGGGTGGTGTCCGCCGTCTCGGCCTCTTCCATTTCCGGCACATGTACCTCCTGCACAGGTACGGCGATGCGGCAGCCGGCGCCTTCCACCACTGACTTCAGCTTGGCGAACAGCGCGAACTGCACGTTCCAGAAATCGTCGTTCGACGTCCAGTAGCGCGCGTTCAGCGTGACGCCGCGATCGGTGTAGCGCACCACCATGACTTCGCGCCGGGGCGACTCCAGCAGCCGCTTTTCGCTGTCGAGCATGGCGGCCAGCGCGTCGAGCCCGGCCTGGATCGGGCTGTCGAAGGTCACGGTCACTTCGATGTCCATGCGGCGCGTGGGGTTCTCGCTGTAGTTCATGATCGGGCTGCCCCAGATCTTGCCGTTGGGCACGCGCAGGCAAACGCCGTCGAACGTCTGCAGTTCGGTCATGAACAGGCCGGTCTCGCGCACGGTACCGGCCACGCCCTGCGCATCGATGTACTGCCCCACGCGGAACGGCCGCAGCAGCACCAGCATGATGCCCGCCGCGATGTTCTGCAGCGTGCCCTGCAGCGCCAGGCCGATGGCCAGTCCGGCCGCGCCGAGCATGGCAATGATGCTGGCCGTCTGCACGCCGAACTGCGACAGCACCAGCACCACGGTCAGCACGCGCACTACCCACTGGACGATGCTGGCCAGCATCGGGCGCAGCGTATCGTCGACGTGCGTGTGCTGCAGCGCGCGCCGCATGCCCCGCGCGGCACGGGCCGACAGCCACCAGCCGACGATCAGGATGGCCAGCGCAGCCAGGCAATTCAGGCCTTGGCTGACCGCAAACTGGGTCAGGTAGGCCCAGGTGGCTTCCAGTTTGGCGTGATCGATGAGATTCAGGTCCATGCGGGGCTCCGGGAGGTCAAACCCCGAATCCCTTGCGAAGGCCGTGCCAGCCAGCGCCACCGGCCCGCCGAAGCGTACCCGGAAGCGTACCCGTTTCTGCGTGCGCATCGGCCACGCAACGGCTGGCGGGCGCAAGGGTGTATCGCGCCGAAAAGCGCTGGTTCAGCCACGTGCAATCCGAAAAAGTGGCCAGCTGTGCAGGTTTTACAGCGGCGATGCAAATCCTGCCGCACGCCGCCATTGCCCCGGCGTGACGCCATGGGCAGCGCGGAACCGGTTGCTGAAATGGCTGGCCGAGGCAAAGCCGGCGCGGGCCGCCACCTGGTCCAGCGACAGCCGGCCATCGTCGAGCAGCGCCACCGCGCGAGCCAGCCGCGCCCGCATGATCCACGCGTGGGGCGGCATGCCGAACGACACGCGGAACATGCGGGCGAAGTGAAATTCCGATAGCCCGGCCAGCGCGGCCAGTTCGCCGAGCGTGGGATTGGCGGCCGGGTGGGCGTGGATCCAGTCGGCCACGCGGCGCCGGGCCACGGCCGACAAGCCGCCGCGCCAGTCCGTGGCTGGCTGGCGCGCGCCGTGCGACAGCAGCAGACGCGTCACGGCCTCGTGCGCCAGCGCGTTGCACGCCATGCGGCTGTCGGCGGCCTGCCAGTCCAGCGTCACCAGCCGGCGCGACAGCGCCACCAGCACCGGATCCTCGGCAAACAGCCGGTCGTGCAGATGCAGCCCGCGCGGCTCGGCGTCGAGCACGCGCACGCGCACGCAGTGCCACGCCAGGTGCTCCGGCTGGAAATAGAGATGCAGAAAGCGCTGCGTGCCGCCCACGTGCCACGACGACTCGTGCTCCGCCGGCAGCAGGCACACCCGGTCGGGCGCGCCCTTGCGCTCGGGTGCGTCGCGCCGGTAGGTGGTGTAGCCGCCTTCCAGATAGACCGACAGCGTGTGGTGGCCAGGCCGCGCGTAGGCGGTGTCGTCCTGCCGGTTGCGCCACAGCGCCAGCCCCAGGCCATCGCCGAGCACGCCCGAGCGTTCCAGCGAAGCACGCGACTGCGTGAGTGCGGAGAACACGGCGTTGCTGCTGAGGGGTTGTCGGCAGGTTGGGGGCATGGCGTGACTGTATCCCAATCCGGCGCCGCGCCGAGGCCCGGGCGCGTGGTTTGCGGGACCAGGACGGGCACCCAGGACCGGCACGCAGAAACGGGTACGCAGCAACGACGCAAACAGGCCGGTGTTGGGCCGCTGGCCGGTGTTCGGGGCATGGCCCGCACACCGGTGACGAAGCGCAGGCTGCCTTGTCCGGCCGGTGCCGGCTCAGCTTGCCGCGGCGGGCTTTTCCTGGACCTTGGGCTCGGCGGGATGATCGTGCAGGCGATCGCGGTTGGTCAGCATCGGGAACAGCTTCATCCAGGCGCCCACCACCAGCAGGGTGCCGGCGCCGCCCAGCAACACCGCCCCCACCGGGCCCAGCAACGCCGCCGTGACGCCCGATTCGAATTCGCCAAGCTGGTTCGACGCGCCAATGAACACCGAGTTGACGGCGCCCACGCGGCCGCGCATGTCGTCGGGGGTGTCGAGCTGCACCAGCGTCTGGCGCACCACCACGCTGATCATGTCCGAGGCGCCGAGCACGACCAGCGCCGCCATCGACAACGGCAGCCATGTCGATACGCCGAACACCATCGTCGCCACGCCAAAGATGGCCACGGCGCCGAACATCACGCGCCCCACGCGCCGGTTCAGCGGATGCCGCGCCAGCCACAGCGCCGTCACCAGCGCGCCGATGGCCGGCGACGAGCGCAGCAGACCCAGGCCCCACGGGCCGGTATGCAGGATGTCGCGCGCATAGATCGGCAGCAGCGCCGTGGCGCCGCCCAGCAGCACCGCGAACAGGTCCAGCGACACCGCGCCCAGCAGCACCTGGTGGCTACGGATATAGGCAAACCCGGCGAACAGCGTCTTGACGCTGACCGGCGCGGTCAGGCGCTGTGCCGCCTGGCGCAGCTTGAGCGTGAACACCAGGCCGGCCGCGATGGCGAACAGCACCGCGCTGATCGTGTAGACCACGCCGGGGCCAGCCACATAGGCAAAGCCGCCGAGTGCCGGGCCAATGATGATGGCCGTTTGCGCGGCCGAACTGGCGAGCGCCACCGCGCGCGGCAGCTGGCGCGGCGTCACCACGCTCGGCAGCAGCGCCTGCAGCGTGGGCGTCTCGAACGCTCGGCAGCCGCCGATCAGCGCCACAAACAGGAAGATGTGCTCGCTGGTGACCCACCCCGAGAAACTGGCCACGGCCATCGAGGCGGCAATCACGGCTTCGAGCATCTGGCACGTCCGCACGATGATGCGGCGGTCGAAGCGGTCGGCCACATGGCCAGACATCAGCAGCAGCACGATGGACGGCAGGAACTGCACCAGGCCCACCATGCCCAGCATGAACGGATCGCGCGTCAGGTCGTACATCTGCCAGCCCACGGCCACCGTGAAGATCTGGTAGCCGATGGTCGTGCAAAGGCGGGCAAACCAGAAATGGCGGAAGGCGGGATCACGAAAGACATTATCCGGCGCGTTATCGGGCGTGTTGGCCGGCGGTGTGGGGGCGGTGGAGGACATCGGGTATCGGCGCGTGCGGCAGCGCTGCGGGGGGCTATGGGACGGTGGGGCGGTGAGGCGGTAAGCGCACCAATGCGTGCACTTGAACACAAAGCTCGGAATTCTAAACGAGGTGCCCCGGAAGTGCCGGGGCTTTCATGTATCGAAGTTGATGCATGAGCGCTCCGGCCTTTGCGCGAGCGCAAGGCTATTGAGAATCATTCTCAATATACTCGGCGAGCCTTGTGGCGCAGACTTCGCTTTTTATCGATCCCATCGCGCCGCGGGCCTTTGCCACTGCCTGCCGGATGTCGACCTTGCTACCTGCTTTCCGCCTTGCCTGCTGCGCGACCGGCGTCGCGCTCCTGACCCTGCCCGCCAACGCCCGCTCCCAGACCGCCGCTCCTGCCGCCACCCAGGATGGCGCCACGCTCGCCACCGTGACCGTGGTGGGCAACTGGCTGGAGGCTCCCGACGAAGAAAAGGTGCTCGAACACCCGGGCGCGCGCACCATCGTCGATCACGAAACGATTGTCGAGACCGGCGCCAACAACGTGCGCGACGTGCTCAAGCGCATTCCCGGCGTGCAGGTGCGAGACAACAACGGCACCGGCGGCAGCGACATCTCGCTGAACGTGGGCGTGCGCGGCCTGACGGCTCGCCTCTCGCCCCGTTCCACCATCCTGATGGATGGCGTGCCGGTGGCCGTGGCGCCGTATGGCCAGCCGCAGCTGTCCATGGCGCCGCTCTCGCTGGGCAACCTCGATGCCGTGGACGTAGTGCGCGGCGCGGGTTCGGTGCGATACGGGCCGCAGAACGTGGGCGGCATCATCAACTTCAGCAGCCGCGCCATTCCGCAACGCTTCACGGCCGAAGCGGCAGTCGAGACCGACGTCTACAGCCACGGCGGCAACGTCAAGACGAATCCCAGCGCCTTCGTCGGCGGCACTCTCGACAACGGCCTGGGCGGCGCCCTGCTCTACTCGGGCGTGCACGGCAGCGGCTACCGCGCCAGCAACGACCAGGTCGATATCGACGACCTGATGCTCAAGGGCGCGTACCGAATCTCGCGGCAGGACGCCGTATCGGCGGCGTTCCACTACTACGAGGCTCACGCCGACATGCCGGGCGGGCTCACGCCGCAGCAGTTCGCGGCCGACCCGTTCCAGTCCACGCGGCCCTACGACACGTTTTCGGGCCGGCGCTCCGATTTTTCGCTGCGCTATGCGCATGACGACGCCAACCGCAAGTTCGAGGTGCTGACCTACTACACCGACAGCTTCCGCGGCAGCACGCTGGAACAGCCGCGCCGGGGCGCCGCAACGCCGCAGTTTCGCCTGACCACCTCGCCGCGCAACTATCACGTGTTCGCGATCGAGCCGCGCTACTCGCAGCTGGTGCGCACGGGCGGCGTCACCAACGAGATCAGCGTCGGCTATCGCTACCTGCGCGAAGGCAGCACCGAAAAGGCCACGCGTACCGCGTTCTACGCGCCCGGCGCGGTCCATCCGCCCGACCTGCCTGCGCCGGTGTACCAGTGGCGCACCGGCGGCACCACGGCCAACGCCTTCTATATCGATGACGCCATCCATATCGGCAACTGGACGCTTACGCCGGGCTTGCGCTACGAATTCATCCGCACGCACCTGACCGACCAGTTCACCGACGTGCGCAAGGACGTGTCGGCCGACGAGCCGCTGCCGTCGGTGTCCGCGCTGTACCGGCTGCGCGACAACTGGACGGTCTTTGCCAACGCGGGCGTGTCGTTCGGGCCGCTGCAGTACTTCCAGATTGCCTCCACCACCAACGGACTGAAGCCGGAAAAGGCCAAGACCTACGAGATCGGCACGCACTTCAACGACCTGCGCGGCTGGGGCGGCGAGCTGACGCTGTTCAACATCGATTTCGACGATGAATTGCAGCTGCAGGGCGGCCGGGGCGGTGCGCTGGACGCATGGACGAACCTGGGCACCACTACGCACCGTGGCGTGGAATCGGCACTGCGCTACGACTTCGGCGCGCTGACGAAGACGCTCGCGGGCCTGAGCGTGTACGCCACCTACACCTTCACCGATGCCACGTACAACCAGGGCGCCTTCGCCGGCCGCGACCTGCCCTTCTACTCGCGCCACGTGGCCACGCTGGGCCTGCGCTATGCGCGCCAGCGCTGGTCGGTCAACGTCGACGGCTTCGCGCAGTCAAAGCAGCGCTCGCCCGGCGACCCGGCCCGGACCACCGTCTACCAGACGCGCGAGTCTGCCAGCGGCGCGCTCGGCGACATTGCCGGGTACGCGCTGATGAACCTGCGCGTGGGCTATGACTTCGGCAAGTCGGCGCAGAACCTGAAACTGGCGCTCGGCATCAAGAACGTGTTCGATCGCCGCTACTACACGCGCTCCAACGACAACAACCTCGGCATGTACGTGGGTATGCCGCGCACGTTCTATCTGCAGGCCTCGCTGGCCTACTGAGCGGCGCCAGCATCGCTGCATCGCCGCCAAAAAGAAACGGCCCGCAATGGGCCGTTGGTCATGTTGCTGCCAGGTGCAGTGCCGGTCAGGCGATCTCGCGCGTTTCCAGGAAGCGGATGTTCGGGAAGCGCTCCTGCGTCAGGCGCAGGTTCACCATGCTGGGCGCCAGGTAGACATGGTCGCCCGCGCCATCCAGCGCCACGTTGTGGCCGTTCTTGTCGATCAGCTTCTCGATCTCGGCCGCATCGCCCTTCAGCCAGCGCGCCGTGGCGCATTCGTGCGACTCGAAGATCGCGTCCACGCCGTATTCGTGTTCCAGGCGGTGCGCCACCACATCGAACTGCAGCATGCCGACGGCACCTAGCACCAGATCGTTCGACATCAGCGGGCGGAACATCTGCGTGGCGCCCTCCTCGGCCAGTTGCTGCAAACCCTTCTGCAGCTGCTTGACCTTGAGCGGGTTGTTCAGGCGCGCGCGGCGGAAGAACTCGGGCGCGAACGACGGAATGCCCGTGAAGCGCAGCGGCTCGCCCTCGGTGAACACATCGCCCAGGCGGATGGTGCCGTGGTTGGGCACGCCGATGATGTCGCCGGCGAACGCTTCCTCGGTGGTGTTGCGGTCCTGCGCCATGAACGTGATGGCGTTGTTGATGGCCACGGTCTTGCCTTGCGACACGTGCAGCAGCTTCATGCCACGATCGAAGCGGCCCGAGCAGACCCGCACGAAGGCGATGCGGTCGCGGTGGCGCGGGTCCATGTTGGCCTGGATCTTGAAGACGAAGCCGCTGAACTTGCCTTCTTGCGGCGCCACGACGCGCGACTCCGTCTGGCGTGCCAGCGGCGGCGGCGACAGTTCGCACAGCGCGTCGAGCAGCGACTGCACGCCGAAGTTGTTGATCGCCGAGCCGAAGTACACGGGCGTCTGCTTGCCGGCCAGGAACGCTTCCTTGTCGAACGTGTGCGACGCGCCGCGCACCAGCTCGATCTCCATGCGCAGTTCGTCGGCCTGCGAGCCCAGGATGCGGTCGAGCTCGGGGTTGTCCAGGCCGTCCAGAATCGCCGACGTACCCTTCTCGCCCTTCGGATCGAACAGCTGCACCTTGTCGTCGATCATGTGGTACACGCCGCGGAAGGCCTTGCCCATGCCGATCGGCCACGTCATCGGCGCGCACTGGATCTTCAGCACGTCCTCGATTTCGTCGAGCAGCTCGATCGGCGAGCGGCCCTCGCGGTCGAGCTTGTTGATGAAGGTGAGGATCGGCGTGTCGCGCAGGCGGCAGACGTTCAGCAGCTTGATGGTCTGCGCTTCCACGCCGTTGACCGAGTCGATCACCATCACGGCCGAGTCCACCGCCGTCAATGTGCGGTACGTGTCTTCGGAGAAGTCTTCGTGGCCCGGGGTGTCGAGCAGGTTGACGATGTTCTCGTCCTGGTCGGCGCGCGGCTGGTACGGGAACTGCATCACCGACGACGTTACCGAGATGCCGCGCTGCTTTTCCAGCTCCATCCAGTCTGAGGTGGCGTGGCGGTCGGCCTTGCGCGCGCGCACTTCGCCTGCCACCTGGATGGCGCCGCCGAACCACAGCAGTTTTTCGGTCAGCGTGGTCTTGCCCGCGTCAGGGTGGGAAATGATGGCAAACGTGCGCCGACGCGCAATTTCGGAAACGAGCGAACTCACGGCTTCTGGATTCGGGTAAGGGCGGTGGCCCGGGCGGCCGCTCTGGCGCCGGCGAAGAGCACGGCGGGCGGCGGGGGCCGGGAAGGCACCCGGGAAGCGTCCCGGGATCGGATGGGGCGCTATTTTACCGGTTCACGGACCCGGCCGGGGCACCGGCTGCGGACGCGCGGTTTTCCCGCGCCGGATCGTGCCCGCGCAGGCTGCCGAACTGCAACGCGTACTGGCGCGTCAGCTCGGCCCCGAAGAAGAAAATCTGTGCGGAGTAATACACCCACAACATCAGCGCGACCACCGACCCGGCCGCGCCGTAGGATGACGCCACCGCGCTGTTACCCAGGTAGATGCCGATCAGCCGCTTGCCCACCGAGAACAGCAGCGCCGTGATGATGGAGCCCATCAGCACATCCCGCCAGGCAATCCGCACGTTGGGCAGCATCTTGAAGATCGTGGCGAACAGCGCGGTGACCACGGCGAACGAGAACGCCGTGGAAATGGCGTCGGCCACCGGCGCGAACCACGAGGCCGTCCAGAGCTGGCCCCAGAACCGGTTGATCACGGCCAGCGCCGCGTTGACGACCAGCGACACCAGCAGCATGAACGCCAGCGCCAGCACGATGCTGAACGACAGCAGCCGCGCACGCAGCAGCTTCTTCCAGCCCGCGCCCAGCGGCGGCGGCGCCTGCCAGATATCGTCGAGGCTGCTCTTGAGCTCGGCGAAGGCGCTCGTGGCGCCCACCACCAGGATGCCGAAGGCGATCATCGCCGCAATGCCGCTGCCGCCGGCCCGGTGCGTGGCGGCGAGAATGCCCTGGATGGCGGCCGCGCCCTGCGCACCCACCAGGCTGTCGAGCTGGGCGAAGATCTCGCCGCGCGCGGCTTCGGCGCCGAAGAACAGGCCGGCAATCGAGATCACCAGCACCAGGATGGGCGCCAGAGAGAACAGCATATAGAACGACAGCGCGGCACCCTTGCTGGCGGCCCGGTGTTCGAACCAGGACATCAGCGCGGCCGACACCACGCGCACGGTGCGCGCGCCGGTGTGGCGGTCGGGCAGCCAGCGGCCCCGCTGCGGGCTGGGCGGCGGGGTATCGGAGGGGTCCGATGACCGGTCCGATGACTGGTCCGATGAACGGTCTGGTGCAGGGTCAGAAGGCATGCCGGGCATCCTGGAGTGGCTGGCGTCGAACCGGGGCGGCGCGCCTGCCATGGCCACCCGGAAAGGGTTGCATGTGCGCCAGCCGACGTCTGTCGGCCAGCGTCTGATGCGTGTGTTCATCATAGGTCGCGTGCGTGCGCCTTGCCCACCGCCTGCTACAGTTGATCGAGGTACACCTGCCGGGCCCACGCCGCTGGTGGCGCGGGGCCCGGCCCGACAAGGAGGTCCTCGTGATCCGCACCTTTCGTCTTTCGACGGGCCTGGCCTGTTGCCTGATCGGCGGCGTGCTCGCGCTTTCGGGCTGCGAACGCAACCCGTCGCCGGGCCCCGGCCCCAAGCCCATCTCGGGTAACGGCACACAGCCGCCTTCGGCCACCGCTGCCTCGGGCGCCCAGGGCACGCCGCGCTGAAGGGCAGCCCCGCACGCGTCAGATCGGCGTCACTGCTGTCAGCCCTTCCTGCCCGGGCGTATCCCCCGGGCGTACCCATTTCTGCGAGCGACCGGCGCCGCGTGACGGTTTCAGTGCTGCAACCGGATGCACGCCTGCCTGGGCATGCGCGGCCGCGCCGCGTTGTTGCCGTGCCGTTGGGCGCGCGATGCCACTCACACGGCCCAAAGCAGACACGCCTGTTTGTTTTTGCGCCCGGGAACCGGGGTTGCTCCCACCCGGGCAACGGTTGGGCACGCCTGGCCGATGATTCGGCTCCCGGGCGATGCGCGGCGCGGCGTTCCAGACGGCGCCAGACGCGCTCCCGGCGTTTCACGACGGACGGCGCCACGGGGTCTTGTGTCCGCTTGCGGTTACAACGACGAAACCGAATGCGGCGCCCCGGGCGTCATGCGCGCCTTCATACCGCGCGGTGATGCCGTGCTTTCCTTATAAAACAAGCGTTTGGGCGCAATTGGCACACTTGTCGCTCTGTTACGGTCGGGAGAAGTTCGAGTCCAAAAACAAGACAGAGCGCAGGAGAGAAAACTGCCATGCGTCATCCACCAGCGCGAATGACGGCGCGCCGGCGCGCCTACCGGCTCGCGGGCCCCGCACCGTCCGTCAGGGAACTGCTGTCGCCGCCCCTGCTTCCATCGCCACGACTGGCCGCGCGTCCCGCGCTGTCGTTTTGCGCCGCTGCCAGCTGCGGCGTGGCTGCCGCCGCCAGCAGGCAGCGCAATGGGCACCCAGGCTGCTGAAGCCTGCGTTCCCTGGGCGAATCTTTGTCCGGAAACGGCATTGCGGGCATGTGGCCGTTGCTTTTTGGCGCGCCCGGACCTAAACCGGTTTACGTGCTCCGTCCCCCGGCGGGCACCTTTTTCCAGCAAGGGAGGGAGCCACCCCATGAACGCCCGAGTTCTTGCCGCCATCGCGCTGGCATTGCTCTCGACCGCAAGCGCTTCGGCGCTGGCCGGCAACTATGCCTATTTCGACCGGCCGGACGACTCGACACCCAATAGCCACGCGGCCGTGAGCAACGATATCTACGTCCGTGCCTTTGGCTGGGCCTGGGGAGATGTGCAGTTCAAGTCTGACCAGACGCCGGCGCCCGCCACGCAGCCGGCAGAGCGCCAGGCACGCGACAACGCCACCGACTTGCGCGAACTGGCGCCTGGGCGGCTGCCTCACGACGAGAACACGCCGCCGCGCAGCCGTCGCGGCAAGGTCGGCATGACCTGAACACTACGCCAGCCGCCGGGCTGGCACTGTCTGCGCGGGCCAAGCCGCGTCAGCCTTCCGCCGCTGTCCGGGCGAAAGGACGAAGGGGATCCGGCGAGCGGACGTCGCTGGATCCCCCTTGGCGCCAGTGGCTCATTCGCCCGGCGCCCCAGGCTGCAGGTCCACGCGGATGTTGTGCTTGTGCATCAGCCGGTAGAGCGTCACGCGCGACACATTGAGTTCGCGCGCCGCCGGCACCACGTGGAAGCCGTGACTGGCCATCACCGTGCGGATGGCTTCGCGCTCGGCCTCCTCCCGGATGGCATCAAGCGTCTTGCGCGGTACCTCCACGCCGCCGTGCAGTTGCAGATCCTCGGCGGTGATCTTGCGGTTGTCGGTCATGACAATCGCGCGTCGCACGCGGTTGATCAGCTCGCGCACGTTGCCGGGCCACGCGTACTGCATCATCGACTGCGTGGCGCACGACGAAAAACCACGGATGCGCCGGTGCGCCTCGTGCCCGTGCTCGGCCAGTACGGCATTGGCCAGCAGCAGGATGTCTTCGCCCCGGTCGCGCAACGGTGGAATCGTGAGCGTCAGCACGCACAGCCGGTGGAACAGGTCGGAGCGGAAGCGGCCGTCGGCCTGCGCCGCCACGAGGTCTACGTGCGTGGCCGAGATGATGCGCAGGTCGAGTGGAATCGACTGGTGCCCGCCCAGCCGCGTGATGGTGCCCTGCTGCAGGAATCGCAACAGCGCCACCTGGCTTTCGAGCGGCAGGTCGCCGATTTCATCGAGGAACAGCGTGCCGCCCTGGGCCTGCTCGATCCAGCCGATCTTGCGCTGGTTGGCCCCGGTGAACGCGCCCTTCTCGTAGCCGAACAGTTCGGACTGCACGAGGTGCGAAGGAATCGCGCCGCAGTTGATGGCCACGAACGGGCCCTTGCGACGGCTCGACGCCTCGTGAATGGCCTGCGCGGCCAGTTCCTTGCCGGTACCCGACTCGCCCGAGATGAACACGGGCGCATCGTTATGGGCCACCTTGGCCAGCGAGCGGAACATTACGCGCATGGCCTGGCACTCGCCAATCATCGGTCCGCGCGCGGCCTGTTGCTCGGGGATGCGCGCCCCATGCAGGCACGCCATGCCATGCGCGTGCTTGAGCGTGTAGAGCAGTTCGTCGAACGAGAACGGCGTGCGCACGTAGTCGACGCAGTAGTCGCGGATAAGCCGGCGCACGCGCTCGTCCTCGAGCATGGCCGTGGACGTGATGGCCACCCACATCACGTGCAGGTGCTGCAGGCCTTGTTCGAGCTGCGTGAGTTCGGCATCGCTGTAGGGCGCCTGCAAGTCCAGAATGCCGGCCATCGGCGCGCTGCCGCGCACCACGCGTTCCAGGTCGCGCACCTGTTGCACGCGCCGGATTTCCCATCCCGAACCGAATTGATTCGCATTGAAACCAAAATCTTCATAGCGCGACACGAGCACGATCTGTGCGGAGCGTGCCGGCGCCTTGCACAGTCTGTCCATGACGTTCTCCCTGACGTTGGGCTTCTTGTTGTTGCCGGTTCCCGCCGCGCGTGCGGCCACGGGCCACTGGGCCCGCTCGGGTTCCGCTGGCTGCGCGGGCTCTCCCGCGCGCAACGTCTGGTGGATCACGGCCTGGACGGACTGTGCGAGGAATCGTCTAGCGCGCCAACCGGCTCGCCGAGGTCGCAGCCCGCGTGCAGTTCGTCGCGGATGCGTCGGCGCACCATGTCTTTCTCGCGCATCAGCTCGATGTTCGGGGCTTCGGGCTTCTGGCCCGAGTACTGGTAGTACAACGCCTTGTAGGTCAGCTGGCTCAGGATCCATTCCTGCAGCAACTGGCGCTGACGGTAGTGTTCCTCGGCCAGCAGCCGGTGACGCTGCACCAGGCGCTCGACGGCGGCACGCGTGCGCGCCGAGGCTTCATGGTCCTCGGCCAGTGCCGTGACAAGCTCGGTGATGGCATGGTCCTCGTGCAGACCCAAAGCTGCGGAGGCTTCTCCCAGGGCAGCCCATGCGCCATGTATCGGCTGGCGCGCGGCTTCGCCGATGGGCCCGATGGCGGGACGCCGGATTTCTCCTGCGGTCATGATTTGTTCCCCGTTGAACAACATCCCCCGGCACTACACGTTCGCGGTTACCACTTTCTCTGTTCTGGATTTGAGCTGTCTTTGTGTGGTGCGCATGGACTGGGCGCACTCTTTCTTTCGTGGTGGCGAAGCCGCCCTCGTACGGGACGGTCTCATTGTCAGGCTGGCTTTGTTCTGCTGGTTTTTCGGTCTTCCGTTCCACCGGCAAGCCTGGCCTTTTGCGGAGCCGGGAAGTCGCCATTTTGCGGTCGGCGGCCCCAGATCCCGGAGTCAACAAAGGGCGCTCTTGCGCGCCCTCGAAATTTTTGCCACGCCTCTAGTTCAGTGCATTTCCCCCTTTTTGTCCAGCCCGGAATGTAGGCTTTCAGCCAAGTCTCATACTTTTGTATGAGACTTGAAAGGGGCTTGGGGCGTCAGTTGCTAGGTTAATGAGCCCTTACATTCCCCGCAGAATCGGGTACGCCGTCGGCATCGCGTGCAGGCGATTGAAACGCAGAAACGGGTACGGGTTTCTGCCCCCTACCGGAAAATGTCATCGTTTTCATTTTGAAGCCCCGCATCCGCCTCTCCAATAAAAAAGGGACGGCCCTCGCTGGCCGTCCCTCCGGTTTCCGGGGCGCGCTACACCCCGCTCAGTGGCCGGGCAGGTAGTAGAACTTGAAGAGAAAGACGGCGGCAATGATCCATGCCATCAGCGGCACATCCTTCGCCCGGCCGGTCAGCAGCTTCAGCAGCGCGTAGGAAATAAAGCCGAACGCGACACCGTTGGCTACCGAGTAGGTGAAGGGCATGCCCAGCGCGGTGAGCACGGCCGGCACCACTTCAGTGACATCGCTCCAGTCGATATCCACCAGCTCGCGCAACATCAGGCAGGAGACGTAGAGCAGCGCCGGCGCCGTGGCATAGGCCGGCACCGTGCCGGCCAGCGGCGAGATGAACAGGCAGGCCAGGAATAGCACGGCCACCGTGACCGCCGTCAGGCCCGTGCGGCCGCCCGCCTGCACGCCCGACGCACTCTCGATATAGGCGGTGGTGGACGAGGTACCGAGCAGCGAGCCGGCCATGATGGCCGTGCTGTCGGCCATCAGCGCCTTGTTCAGGCGATCCATCTTGCCGGCCTTGAGCAGCCCCGCGCGGTTGGCCACGCCCATCAGCGTGCCCGTGGCGTCGAACAGCTCCACCAGGAAGAACACCAGCACCACGTTGACGATGCCGATGGACAGCGCGGCCGAGATATCGAGCTTGAACAGCGTCGGCGAAATAGACGGCGGTGCGGATACCACGCCATGGAACTGGTTGCCGGCGAACACGAAGCTCAGCACCGTAGTCAGCAGGATGCCGATCAGGATGGCGCCCTTCACCTTGAGCCGGTCGAGCGCGACGATCGCAAAGAAGCCAATGATGGCCAGCACGGCGGGTGGCTGATGCAGGTCGCCGATGGTGACCAGCGTGACCGGATTGCCGGCGATGATGCCGGCGCTGTGCAGGGCGATGATCGCGAGGAACAGCCCGATGCCGGCCGTGATGGCGCCCCGGATGGCCTGTGGAATGCCCTTGACGATGGCTTCGCGCACGCGGAACAGCGTGACCACCAGGAACAGGCAGCCCGAAATGAAGACGGCGCCCAGCGCGGCCTGCCACGGCAGGCCCATGCCCTTGACCACGGTGTAGGCAAAATACGCGTTCAGCCCCATGCCCGGCGCCATGGCAATCGGGTAGTTGGCGTAGAACCCCATGATCAGGGTGCCGATCGCCGCAGCCAGGCAGGTGGCAACGAAGACGGCGTCTTTCGGCACGCCGGCATCGCCGAGGATGCTCGGGTTGACGAAGATGATGTACGCCATCGTCAGGAACGTGGTGACACCGGCCAGGATCTCGGTACGCACGTCGGTACCGTGTTCGCGCAGCCGGAACAGGCGCTCCACAAGGCTGGACGACGCCGCCGGCGAGCCGGCTGGCAAGGGTGGACGGTTCGGCGGGGCCTGGTCAGGCGTGGACATCGAGGTCTCCAGATTGCTCGTAGGGCGCTTGCAACACTTGCCAACAGCGGTGCGTCGTTGACTCGACAATGCGCGGGAGGGCGGATGATCCCACAAGCCGGTATGTGGCGACCAGCCCATGCTGGGGGAACCCCTGCCTTGACGCGCCGCGGATTCCCCCGTATAAATCTCCACCAGATTCAAGCGACGAGGCAACAGTTCATTCGTTAGCCACCGTCTTGGTACTTCGGTTGTCCATGGTGTCCTTTCCTTGAGTTGGCGGTACGGTGGTGTGCGCACCATCGGTTTCTTTTTTATTTTTTTGGAAAGCAATACCATGCAAACCGGTATCGTAAAGTGGTTCAACGACGCCAAGGGCTTTGGCTTCATCAAGCCGGACGCCGGCGGTGACGATCTGTTCGCTCACTTCTCGGAAGTTCGTAGCGAAGGCTTCAAGTCGCTGCAAGAGAACCAACGCGTGTCGTTCGAAGTCAAGAACGGCCCGAAGGGTCTGCAAGCTGCGAACATCACGCCGCTGTAAAGCGCAAGGCCCGATGCCGCTTCGGCGGCATTGATGCCACGAAAAACCCGCCCGTCATACGGCGGGTTTTTTTTCGTCCCCCCTCAGACGCACAGCGGGCGTCGCGCGCCGCGCCGGGGACCCCGGGCCCCTTCCTTCCGCCCATTCCCACTCCAAGCTCCATCAGACGTTGGTCTCCCGGGCCCTCGCGTAGTCAAAAGGCCGCACATCCCCGCCACGCCCCCGGCATCTTCGTACGCAGAAACGGGTACGTTTCGACGGTGCATCCCACAATCTGGTCCGCAGAAACGGGTACGGTTTCCAGTTTGCCGATGGCGCGGTCGCCTCACCTGTGGCCCCGCAGGCGGGTTTGTGCAACGCAGAAATGGGTACGCTTTGCGCCTGGAATGGCCGTTTCAGCCAGGTTGGGCCTGAGTTATCCCGCGTATTTATTGTGCAACGCCGTTATCCCCGCAGATTCGGGTACGGCATCGCCCATGGGGCCGTATACGTGACACAGTGAATCACGGACCGCAGAAACAGGTACGCTTTTACGCCCGTCAACGACGCAGAAACGGGTACGCCTGATGTATACATAGCCGGTCTCGCGACCGCCCGTCGTTTACGTATACCCGCCGCGGCCGCAGAAACGGGTACGGTTTGCTTCGGCACATATCTGCAGCGTGGGCCAGGGAGTTTGCGCTGGCTCTCGGTATACGCACGTAAACATCGGCAACTCGTGCAGTGCGTTCGTGCTGGCAATCTTTCGCTCACGCAGAAACGGGTACGGCACCGCGAATTTCATGTCGCGACGGGCTCGCAGAAATAGGTACGCGCCGATGGTGCGGCATGCCCGGTGGGGCTGTTCGCAGAATCGGGTACGCCGCAGAAACAGGTACGCACGATGCGCGGGAGGGGTCACAAGCCATTCCGCGCAGAATTGGGTACGCTTTCGGCCGGACTGGTCGCAGAAACAGGTACGCTCCAGGCCAGTTGCCGGCGTGGGAGCGGTGCGATCCGTACCCGATTCTGCGTGGATAAGGCCCTCCGCGGCTTCAGCCAGGCACATCGGCATCGCCTCCTGTCCTGCCCGGCGCAGAAACGGGTACGCTTTCAGCGCTGCAGACTGTGGAAAAGCCTGTGGGATCAGCAGGTTATCCCCGCAGATTCCGGTTCGCCGTTTGCGCTGAAACGGGTTCGGTTTACCGCAGATTCAGGTTCGGCCTGCCGCAGAAACGGGTTCGGAAGCTCGCAGAATCGGGTACAGACAGGCCTTAAAAGTCCTTTGGAATCAAGGGCCCCGCGCTCCCGTATACGGTTTACGAGTAGTTAACCCGTATCGGTATCGTTTACTTGTAGTGGATGAGCCGCCAACCGTGGACAACCCTGGCGGGTTGCCCACCGTGTGCCTGCCATCCTGCCACTAGCCGGATTCCCGGCGAGGCAACACAGAACGCTTGCAGACAGGCTCTACGGCAAATTCGACGCACCGGGCCAAATCGACACATTCACGCCGAAAGCCACGCAGAAACACGTATACGTACCCGTTTCTGCGTGACAACGTATACGTGATCGCGTAAAAAGGCGGGTAATCCGAAGCCCATCAATATGTCGATCAAACGCTCTATGGCTACCGAGGCGGAACGCTCAGTGCTGGAAGCGGACGGCGAGCCGTCCCGCATCATTCTTCCCGGCAGCGAGAACAACGTCGTCCCGTCCGAGAAATTCCAGCGTCTCTTCGACGAGGCCCAGGCCATGGAACGCGAAGACGCCTGGCAAAGCGGGGAAGTGGGCTTCCTGAGCCGTGCCAGCGTGCAGGTTACGTTGCCGTATCGCGCGCCCAAAGGTGCACCGCCCGTCTGGACGCGCACCAGCGGCAACATCTCGCTGATGATCCAGCCCGGCTACTTCACGCAGCAACGCTCGGAGCGCGCCTCGAACGGACGGCAGAAGCTGGTTTCGGAGACCGTTTCGCTCGGCTACCCCTATGGCTCCTATCCGCGGCTGATGCTGGCCTGGATCGGCAAGGAGATCATGGCCAAGAAGAAGCGGGGCGAGTTCACCGGAACCGTCGAAGACCGGCGTATTTCGCTCGGTAATTCGCTGTCCGAGTTCATGTACAACCTCGGTATCCCGATGGCTACCGGTGGCAAGCGCGGCACGATGACGCTGGTTCGCCAGCAGATGATCCGGTTGTTCTCCGCGACGATTGCGATCGTCCAGAACAAGTCGATGCCGGTGCCGAACCAGGCGCCCAACCATGAGCCGCTCTCGATCGACCGGGTGGGCTACCTGCTGGCCGACCAGCTGTCCACGTGGTGGGATCCCATGCAACCAGGCCAGGGTTCCATGTTCGAGAGCTTCGTGGTGCTCTCCGAGCCGTTTTTCAACGAGCTGGTGAACCGTCCGGTGCCGGTGGACATGCGCGCGTTGAAGGCGCTGAAGCAGTCGCCGTTTGCGCTGGACGTGTATTCGTGGCTGACGTACCGTTTCTTCACGATCCAGCGCCGCACGGAGATTCCGTGGGAAGCGTTGCAGATGCAGTTTGGGACCGAGACCGAAAGCGAACGGAAGTTCCGGGCGCTGTTCCGCAAGGCGCTGAAGGACGTGCTGGTGGTGTATCCGGGGGCGAAGGTGGATGCTGACTCGTCGAAGGCGCTGATTCTGCAGCCCTCGCGCACGAGTGTCCGCAAGCTGGGGTGAAGTCTACCGATTGGTACCGCGGTCTGGCCGCCACGGTACAAACAAAAAGGGCAAGCGGATCGCTTGCCCTTTTTGCATCACCGGTCAGTCAGAGACCGCCCGGATTCTGCAGCGGTTCGCCTTAAGCAGGCTTGATGGCCGAAGCTTGCAGGCCCTTCGGGCCCTGCTTGACTTCGAACGTGACGCGCTGGCCGTCTTTCAGGGTCTTGAAGCCCGAACCCTGGATTTCGGAGAAGTGCGCAAACAAGTCTGCACCACCGTCATCCGGGGTGATGAAGCCGAAACCCTTGGTCTCGTTGAACCACTTGACCGTACCGGTTGCCATAAGAATTTCCTTTCGAAGCAAGTTCGTTTACACAACGCAAACAACCGTTCAAGCACGCTGAGGTCTCGTAGATACCGAACGGAAGTCAACGAGGATGAGACGACTTGACTCGACTGTAGCGGGCATCATAACCACAATGTGTTGCGGTGTCATGTGCGGCGTAATGCGCACTGCCTTTACTTTAGGCGGATTCTCTACCGCTTTTCAAGAAGAAGAATCCCGCAAGATTGATGTAGTCGGATTTCTTCCATTTTTGCCACTCCTTTGGTGCACCGCGGCACTGCGGACCGCCCGTGATCCTTTTCAATAATTTAAATCTTCAAATACCGGTTGTAGCGAAAACTCGATTTGGCTAAAGTTGCGCCTTGAACGAATACCATCATCCGCGCTTTCAGCGCTGAAAGTGAGGCCGCAAGTGCCAGCAAAAATCATCACCGTTTTCAACCAAAAGGGCGGCTGCGGCAAGACCACCGTCAGCATGCATATTGCGGGCACCCTGGGTCTGCGCGGCGCGCGCTCCTTGCTGGTCGACATGGACGAGCAGGGCACCGCCACGCGCTGGGCCGCGCAAGCCAGTGATGAGCGCCCTTTTCCGGCATCCGTGATCGGTCTGGCCCCGTCAGGCGGCGCCATGCACCGGGAAGTCCGCAAGTTCGTGCAGGACTATGACTACATTCTGGTCGATTGCCCACCGGCGGTTCATTCCGCGGCGCCGTCCAGCGCACTGCTGATTTCCGATCTCGCGATCATTCCCGTTGTGCCGTCGCCGCCAGACCTCTGGGCAGCTGTAGCTGCCAAGACGCTGGCCCAGCACGCACAAGTACAGAACGAGACGCTGCAGATCCGCGTCATGGCGAACATGGTTCAACGCCGTGTGTCGATTGCGCGCCAGGCCATCGAGATCCTGGGCGACGACGGCGACGTGCCCCTGTTGAACTCCATGGTCGGCTCGCGCTCGGCCTTCCGCGAATGCCAGGCCATCGGCTGCACGGTGCACGGGGTGCCGGGTGCGCGCGAGGCAGTGCAGGAGGTCGACATGATGGTGGACGAAATCCTGTCCCTGATTGAGTAATACGAATGGCAACAAAACTGAAGAGCCTCAAGGCAGGCATGTTAGCCGGCATGGCGGCGGAAAAAACCCGAAGCGACGCGATCGACCGGTTCGCGCGCGCGGAAGCCGCATTGTCGGAGCATCCGAACGGGCTGCTGCAAGGCCAGCGCGCCGCGGCATCCGCCACTTTCAGCGCTGAAAGTAGCGTGACCGCCGCCGACGGCCGACAGCTGATCCGCATCCCTATCGCCAACCTGCACGACAATCCGTTCAACGCCCGTCGCATCTACGACCCCGCCGTTGTCCAGGAGCGCGCAGCCTCCATTGCCACGCACGGCCAGAAGACGCCCGGCCTAGCGGCGCCGGACCCCGAGCGGCCCGGCCACTACATCCTGATCGACGGCCACTACCGCAAGCGCGCGCTGGCCTCGGCCGGCAAGCTGGAGATGGAATGCTTTATCGAGGACGACCTGAGCGACCTCGATTTCTACCGGCTGTCCTTCCTGCTGAACGAGCAGCGCTCAGATCAATCGGCGCTGGACAACGCCATTGCCTGGCGGCAACTGCTGGACGAAGGCAAGGTACAAAAGGAAGAAGAGATCTGCGAGCTGACCGGCATGTCGGCCGGTACCGTCAACAAGACGCTGGCGCTGCTGAAGCTGCCGGAGTCGGTCATCGGTGTGATGCGCGAACGTCCGAGCGCCATCGGCATCGCGGCGGGCTACGAACTGACGCTGTACTGCAAGGTGGCTGGCGAAGACCGCACGCGCGACCTGGCCACGCGGATCATGAACGATGGCCTGTCGAGCCGGGAAGTCGAGGCCATCCGCAAGCAGGCGCAGGAAGGCAAGTCTCGCAAGGTCAAGGAAATCAGCCGCCAGTACAAGATTCGTACGGCGTCGGGGCAGCTGCTCGGCACGATCAAGGAGTGGGATTCCGGACGGATCATGCTCGATGTCCAGCTGACCGACCGCAACGCGCGAGAGGATCTGCTCGAGGTGCTCAAGGCGCGCTTCGGGCTGGACAAGACGCTGCTCTGAGGTCAGGCCAGCCGAAGCTGCCGCGGCGTGAAGCTTGGCGGCACATCGCTGTGCTCGGCCGCGAAGCGCTTCCAGCTGGCTCGCAACAACTGTTCAAGGCCGCTGGCCGAGTAGCCCGCCGATGCCCGCGCCTGCTTGGCCTGGCCCCGTTGCGTGGCCGGGAATTCGGTCGGCGCCAGCAGGGCCGCGGCGGAGGGCCACGTCGCAGGGTTGTCGCCGGCAAGACCTCGGTCCCGCCAGTGTTGTGACAGCGCGGCCTGCACATCGGCTGCCAGTTCGATCTCTCCACGCCGGGCCTTGCTCTTCGCGTCGACATGCAGCCGGTACCATCCATCCCCTGACGCCAGATGACCGAAGCTGAGCTTCGGCAGTTCGACGACCCGCAGCCCATGTCGCGCGATCAGCAGCGCTGCCGCGAGCGCGGCGTGCTGGCGGGGCGATGCCGTGTCGTTGGCCAGCCAATCCAGGAAGCGTTGGTTTATCTCTGCGATCTCGAATTTGTCGCGTTCATCGGGCACAACGTGTTGATCGGCTTCCGGCTGCGACCGATCCACCGCCTCAGCCAGAACCTCAGCCTCGGCCGGCGCGGGAACTGGATGACCGGAGCGAACGGGCCACGCCCGGTCCGGCGCCATTGCCTTGATCAACGCACGCACCACGCGCAGTGCCGCGTCGCGTGAACTGGCGCGCAGCGGACCTTCGAACGGTCGCCAGTGCACCTTGTCACGCGGACTCGCGGGCCCGCACCAGAAATCGATGGGCTGTGGATTTTCCAGAAAAGATTGGTACGTACCTAAATCTTCGACGGTCATGTGCCGCACCGATCGGCCTTGCCGGGCCGCCCACAGCAGCAGCCGTTCGGCTTCGCGCCGGTAGCTTTTCCAGGTATTTGGCGATGCCGCACGGGCGCCGACCCAAGCGCGTACCCGCTGCAGATCGTCCGCCAGTTCTGCACCGGCAGGGGAAGTATCCGGCGGCGGAAGCATCAGTTCCAGAGGCACCGGGAAGCGCATGTCGGCCCCAAGACGCTGCGCAGGCAACGCCTCGCGGCGAGCCCATTGGGGCGACGCATGCACGTGCTTGCGCAAGGCCAGATCGAGTTGGGCCTGCTGGCCAACCAGCCAGCGGACGATCACATCGGCGGATTGCCGGCCAATCCGCGGCACCTGGCGCCACCAGCTATTGCCCCGATGATTGACCAGCGCCACCAGGTCGGAAATCGTCTCTATGCCGCCGCCCACCAGGCGCCGGGCCAGGTTCGGGCCGAACCACAGCGACACCCGATGGCTGGGTAGTGGGCGGCCTTGTCCAAGCTGTTCGATCGACGACAGCGCCTCCACCCGCCGCGTCATCCCCGTGTCCGAGCGCCCCCTCAGTGCTTCGAACATGCCGGCGATGTCCGGCCGGTCGTGCTGGAGCGCAAACTGCACCAGCCGGTCGCGCAGCGTCAGAATCCGCTGGATGGCCTGGTGCTCGGTCAGATCATCGTCGTCGTCGGGATCCCGCAGGTAACGATTGGCGATATCGACCGGTCGCATGCCCTGGGCGTACGCCCGCACAACCGCAAATTCGGTACGGGTGAGCTTGGTGGCGGCGAGGGTATCGCGATCGTTCATGGTCAAATGCGGTGGAAATATGGCGCCGGAGGCAGGTCAAGAGTGAGCGTCAGCCCCTCAAAAAAGGCTTTGCCCGCCTCATACGCCAGATCACGCTAAGTGGCTGATTTGTAACCGGTTCTGGCTGTGCCGAAATCGAACCGGCCCATTCTGCACATGGAAATGCAATGCAAATTATTTTACTGCAAGGGAGCGCAGTGGGCCTAACTTATGTGCGGAGACGGCAGAAACGGGGGCGCGGCATCGGCTCCGGGGCTTGCTGACCGCAGGCATGGCTAAAGACGCCGCGTGGAGAACCGCTGACGCCGCCTTAGCGTTGGCGGGGTTGTTTGTTTATCAGAACCTTCGTCTCTGGCGCGACACAGCCTTACAAGGCGGCCAGCCGTCCAATGGAAAGCACTACCCCTTCCATCGCCCTAGCCAGCATCTCGCAGTTCAACAGCACACCATCAAGCAAACGAATGTTGCACGCCCCCTGCAACACCCCTCCATTCGTCCCCGATTCGCTGCGCAAATGATGGTCGGCCCTCTGCGGCCTGACGGAGGCTGCCCCGGCCCATCCCCCAGCCCCTGACCACGCCCGTCATGCGGCACACCCACAGCACTCACGATGGCTGACGTCGGTACCGCGCAAACGCAAATCGCCCCAATTTTGTCGTCGATTCTGCGCCATTGATTTAAAAGGAATTTCATACGCAGCATTGAGTACGCTTTGCGCGCGGGCGCAGCGTTGAAGCGGGTTTGCGCAAGCGACCGCAGAGTGCTGAAGTTCGCAAAACGCGTATACGTATACCGCGTATACGCTTTCGGCCTCGGCACACCCAACGTTTGGCACAACGCCCAGACACCGCAAAAAGGGCCGCCATCCACATCATTCATACAAAGACTTTTACGGCTGCCCCGAGGCCTTCCATTACTTATCCAATTTATATTCGCCGGTCTTGGGCCGATGCGACCTCGCGCCTGCTGCATGGGGCGAATAGCGCCGCAGCCGGCCCCACGGCCCTGCGCCAACGCCGCTTTCGGCTGTGACGTTCTTTACACAGGAAATCAACCTCGCTAGCATCCGGGCGAATGCAGCCTTGCTGCGGGGAGAACGCAGGCCATGACGCTGTACGACATCAAACCGAGGTTCCAGGCGCTGTTGCGTCCGTTGGTGATTCGACTTGCCGCGCAGGGCATCACGGCCAACCAGGTGACCGTTGCGGCGGCGCTGGGCTCGATCGTGGTGGCTGGCATGGTGGGCGGGCTGATCTGGTTGCCCGGCATCTTCCTGCTGATGCCGATCTGGCTGTTCGTCAGGATGGCGCTCAATGCCATCGACGGCATGCTGGCGCGCGAGCACGGGCAGCAGAGCGTGCTCGGGGCCTATCTCAACGAGCTGGGCGACATCGTTTCCGACCTCGCGCTTGTCATTCCCTTCATCCTGCCGTTCGGAACGGTGGTGGTGCCCTTTGCGTTGCTGGCCGTGCTGGTGGAGTGCGCCGGGCTGATCGGGCCGATGGTCGGTGCCAGCCGGCGCTACGACGGTCCGCTGGGCAAAAGCGACCGGGCGCTGGTGCTGGGCGCGCTGGGCTTGTGGCTCGGCCTGGGATTCAACGCCGGTCAGCATGGCCACTGGATCTGGGCCGTGCTTTGCCTGCTGTGCATCGTGACGATTGCGCGGCGGGTGCAACGCGGCGTGCAGGAAGCGCAGGCCGCGCGTGGCGGCCCATCGAAGCAAACCATGGAGTGAAGCCGTGGCCCGTACGCCGATCGAGTCGCAGTTCCAGACCCATGATGGCCAGACGCTGTTCTATCGCTACTGGCCTGCCGTCGAAGCGCACGAACCAGCCGCCCCTCAAGGCGCCGTGCTGCTGTTCCACCGTGGCCACGAGCACTCCGGGCGTATGGCGCACCTGGTAGACGAACTTAATCTCCCGCGCCATGCCTTCTTTGCGTGGGATGCGCGCGGGCATGGCCGCTCGCCTGGCGAGCGTGGCTACAGCCCAGGGCTCGCTACCTCGGTGCGCGATATCCAGACGTTCGTCGACCATATCGCCGCCACCTATCGCATCGATGTGCGTGACATGGCCGTGGTGGCCCAGAGCGTGGGCGCCGTGCTGGCCACCACGTGGGTGCACGACTACGCGCCGCCCATCCGTTGCCTGGTGGTGGCCTCGCCCGCCTTCAAGGTGAAGCTGTATGTGCCGTTCGCACGCCCCGGCCTGAAGCTGATGCATCGGCTGCGCGGCAAGTTCTTCGTCAACAGCTACGTCAAGGCGAAGTTCCTGACCCACGATCCGGCCCGCATTGCCAGCTACGAGGCTGATCCGCTGATCACCCGCCCCATTGCGGTGAACATGCTGCTCGACCTGTACGAGACCGCCGAGCGCATCGTGGCCGATGCGGCCGCCATCACGGTGCCCACGCAGTTGCTGATCTCGGGGGCCGACTGGGTCGTGCATCGCGGTCCGCAGGACGAATTCTTCGCGCGTCTGGGCGCCCGCACCAAAGAGCGCATCGTGCTGGATGGCTTCTATCACGACACGCTGGGCGAACTTGACCGGGCCCACGCCGTGGAAGCGGCGCGACGCTTTATCGCCCGCGAGTTCGATGCGCCCTCGGCCGCCGTGTCGCTGCGCCATGCTGACCGCGAGGGGCCGTTCCGCGACGAGGCCGACCGTCTGGCGCAGCCGCTGGCGCCGGCCAGCCCGGCCGCGCTGTACTGGTCGCTCACCCGGCTGGGCCTGCGCGCCGGCGGCATGTTGTCCGAAGGCGTGCGGCTGGGCCATGCCACGGGGTTCGACTCCGGTTCCACGCTCGACTATGTGTACCGCAACCAGGCCACCGGCAAGCTCGGTCTTGGCGTGCTGATCGATCGCAACTACCTCGACGCGATTGGCTGGCGCGGCATCCGCCAGCGCAAGACGCACGTGGAGGAACTCATCGGCGAGGCCATCCTGCGGCTCCACGCCAGCGGCATGCCGGTGCGCATCGTCGATATCGCCGCCGGCCATGGACGCTATGTGCTGGAGGCGCTGGCCTCGCAGCAGGCGCGCCTGAATGGCGCCCGGGTCGAATCGATCCGGCTGCGCGACTACAGCGATATCAACGTGGCGCAGGGCCGCGCGCTGATCGAGGCAAAGGGGCTCGGCACCGTTGCGCGCTTCGACAAGGGCGATGCGTTCGATGGCGATGACCTCGCCAGCCTCTCGCCCGCGCCCACGCTGGCCATCGTGTCTGGCCTCTACGAGCTGTTCGGCGACAACGACATGGTGGCCGGTTCGCTGGGCGGCCTGTCGCGCGCCGTGCCGCCCGGCGGCTATCTGGTCTACACGGGCCAGCCGTGGCATCCGCAACTCGCATTCATTGCGCGCGCGCTGACCAGTCACCGCGCTGGCGCGGCCTGGGTGATGCGCCGCCGCTCGCAGGCGGAGATGGACCAGCTCGTGCGCGAAGCCGGCTTCGAGAAGATCAGCCAGCGCATCGACCCCTGGGGCATCTTCACCGTCAGCCTGGCCCGGCGCGTGGGCGGCCCGGCATGATTCCGGGCGCGGCGCACGTCGAACGTCGCGACGACACCGGCCGGCCCTGGGCACTGGCCGTGCTGCTGCTGGCCGGCATGGGCACGCTGTTCTTCAGCTCGTACGGGCTGGCCAACTGGCTGGCCAGCCAGCGCGCCGCCGTGCCGTACTTCCACTATGCGTGGGAGCGGCATATCCCGTTCGTGCCCTGGACGATCGTGCCTTACTGGTCGATCGACCTGCTCTACGGCGTGTCGTTCTTCCTGTGGCAGACGCGCCCCGGGCTGCTCACTCACGTCAAGCGGCTGCTGGCCGCGCAGTTGATCTCGGTAGCGTGCTTTATCGCGTTCCCGCTGCGCTTCGCGTTCGAGCGCCCGCCGGCCGATGGCCTGCCGGGGCAGTTGTTCACGCTGCTGGGCGGGTTTGACAAGCCGTTCAACCAGGCGCCGTCGCTGCATATCAGCCTGCTCGTGATCCTGTGGGTGGCCTACGCCGCCCATCTGCCCGCGCGCTGGCGCTGGCTGCTGCACGGCTGGTTCGCGCTGATCGGCGTCTCGGTGCTCACGACGTATCAGCACCATCTGATCGATGTGCCCACCGGCTGGCTGGTGGGATGGCTCTGCGTGTTCGCGTTCCCGCTGCCGCCGGGTACGCCCGAATTGGCGGATCTGGCGGGAAACGTCGCGCCGCCCGATCCGCGCGCGCGCAGCCTGGCGCGCCGCTACGGCGCCGGCGCAGCGGTCATGGCGGTGTTGTCGCTCGTGGTGCTGCGATGGTCGGTCACCGGCTGGCTGCTGCTGGCGTGGGTGGCATTGGCCTTGCTGTGCGTGGCGCTCGTCTATCGCAACGGCCGCGCCGAGCGCTTCGGCAAGACCGGTGACGGCGCGCTGCCGTGGGCCGCGTGGTGGATGCTCGCACCCTACGTGGGCGGCGCGTACCTCAATTCGCGCTGGTGGACGCGCCGGCACGCCAGCGTCAGCCAGGTGACCGAGCGGGTCTGGATCGGCCGCTTCCCGGGTCGTGCCGAAGTGCGGCAGGCCGCCGCCGATGCCGTGCTTGACCTGACCGCCGAACTCCCACGGCTCGTCGATGCCCGCGACGTGCCCCACTATCGCTGCGTGCCCGTGCTGGACCTGACTGTGCCATCCCCGGCCAGCCTGGCCGATGCCGTGCGCCAGCTGGCCGCCTGGCACGACGCCGGCAAAACGGTGCTGGTGTGTTGCGCCCTCGGCTATTCGCGCAGCGCGCTGGTGGTGGCGTGCTGGCTGGCCACGCGTCGCGGACACGGCGATGCGCAGGGCGCCATCGCGCAACTGAGCCGTGCGCGACCGGTGGTGCTGGGGCCGGCGAGCCTGGCGGCGCTGGAACGGTTCATCGCAGAGGAAACGTCATGACGGATAGCGATCGGCTGACCGATGGCTGGCTCGCCCACGCGGTATCAGGTGCGCTGCGCGCGGCGGCGCGTCTGAACCTGGCCGGGCTTGTGCTGGCGCTGGCCAACCTGCTGCTGGCGGGCATCATGTCGCCCGCGGGCTCGCAGTGGCTGCTCGTGGGCGGCATGGCGGCGCTGGTGGGCGCGGCGCAGCTGTGGCTGATGGTGCGCGTGGAGATCGATCGCACGCTGTTCGGTGCGCTGGCCACTGCGGCCACGGCCGACGACCTGCGCGCGCTGGACGCCGCGCTGGTGGCGCTGGCCTGGGTGCCGCCGGCGCGCGCGGGCCGCGCCTTGTCCGAGCGCGCGCGCGGCGCCGCACGCTTCGTTCATCTCGCCGCCGGTGCCGCGGCGCTGCAATGGCTGATGGCCGTTGTCATTCTGCTACTGAGGTAGTCATGGCCATCCGCAACACCTTCGCGAGCCTGGTGGCGCGCGCCATCATCGGGTTTGCCCGGCTGCTCACCGGCATGCAGGCGCGCTGGAACGGGTGCCTGCCGAAGGCCACCCAGCGCGTCTATTTCGCCAACCACAGCAGCCATGGCGATTTCGTGCTGATCTGGGGCAGCCTGCCGCCGGACCTGCGCCCGGCCACGCGTCCGGTGGCCGGCGCCGACTACTGGCTGAAATCGGGGCTGCGCCGCTTCATTGGCCGCGACGTCTTCCACGCATTGCTGATCGACCGCACTGGCGGGCGCGACGGCACCGCCCCAGACCCGGTGACGCAAATGGTGGAGGTGCTGGCCGATGGCGCGTCGCTGATCATCTTTCCGGAAGGCACGCGCAATACCACCGAGGAACGGCTGCTGCCGTTCAAGAGCGGCATCTATCACCTGGCACGCAGCTGTCCGGCGGAAGCAGGCGTCGAGTTCGTGCCGGTGTGGATCGACAACCTCAACCGCGTGATGCCGAAAGGCGAGATTGTGCCGGTGCCGCTGCTGTGCACCGTGACGTTCGGCACGCCGATCCGGCTGGCGCCCGATGAGACCAAAGAGGCCTTCCTGGCGCGCGCGCGCGAGGGCCTGCTGGCCGTGGCGCCGGAGCTGGACTGACGCCGACGTACTGACGCCCTGCACCGACGCACCCGCGCGCCCCAACTGGATCGACCGTAACCACACCCATGCCTCACCTGACCATGATCCGAGACACGCAACTGTTGTTCGCCGGGGCCTTCGGCGTGCTGATACTGGCCTCGCTGATCACGGCCGTGCTGCGCTGGCGCGTGGCGCGCGGGCAGCCGCACAGCGTGATCGACAACCTGTCGTCGCGCATTACGGCATGGTGGTGGATGATCGGCATCCTGGGCGTGGTGTTCGCGATGGGCCGTGGCGCCGTGGTGATCCTGTTCGCGTTGCTGTCGTTCTATGCGTTGCGCGAGTTCGTGACCATCACCACCACGCGGCGTGGCGACCATCGCGCCATGGTGGCGGCCTTCTTCGTGTTCCTGCCGGGCCAGTACATCCTGGTCTACACGGGCTGGTACGGGCTGTTCTCGATCTTCATTCCGGTGTACGCGTTCCTGATCCTGCCGATCCTGTCGGCGCTGTCGTCGGAGACCACGCGCTTCCTGGAGCGCTGCGCCGGCGTGCAATGGGCGGTCATGATCTGCGTGTTCTGCGTCTCGCACGTGCCCGCGCTGCTCACGCTGCCGATACCGGGCTTCGAGGATCGCAACCTGTTGCTGATCGCCTTCCTGGTGATCGTGGTGCAGGGCAGCGACGTGCTGCAGTACGTGTGGGGCAAGCTGATGGGCCGGCGCAAGATCGCGCCGTTGTTGTCGCCGTCGAAGACGGTGGAGGGGTTTGTCGGCGGCGTGCTCACGGCCACCGCGCTGGGCGCGTCGCTGTGGTGGATCACGCCCTATGGGTCGCCGCTGCAGGCCGGGGCCGTGGCCCTGGTCATCGCGCTGATGGGCTTCCTGGGCGGCCTGGTGATGTCCGCCATCAAGCGCGACCGTGGCATCAAGGACTGGGGCCACATGATCGAAGGACACGGGGGCATGCTCGACCGCCTCGATTCGGTGGTCTTCGCCGCGCCCGTGTTCTTCCATATCACGCGTTACTGGTGGGTGCCCTGACTCGGCCTGCCCACCGTGCCCAACGTACCCGCCGGTGCCGGCGGGCCGCCAATCAGTACTCGGTCACCGGCGCATGCACCGGGGCGATCGAGGTGTGCGGAGTCTGCGTGCGCTGGGCGGCCTTGTGCACCATCGTGTAGGCGTAGTCGATGCCCATGCCGTAGGCGCCCGAGTGTTCCTTGGCCAGGCCCGCCACGGCGTCGTACGTTTCCTTGTTCTTCCAGTCGCGCTGCCATTCCAGCAGCACCTGCTGCCAGGTGACCGGCACCACGCCGGCCTGGATCATGCGCTGCATGGCGTAGTCGTGCGCTTCCTTGGTGGTGCCGCCGGAGGCATCGGCCACCATGTAGATCTCGTAGTCGCCTTCGAGCATCGCGCTCAGGGCGAAGGTGGTGTTGCACACTTCGGTCCACAGGCCGGCCACGACGATCTTCTTGCGGCCGTTGGCGGCCAGCGCGTCGCGCACCTTCTGGTCGTCCCACGAGTTCATCGAGGTGCGCTCCAGCGTTTCCTTGCCGGGGAACACGTCGAGCAGTTCGGGGTAGGTGTAGCCGGAGAACGAATCGCTTTCCACGGTGGTGATGGTGGTCGGCACGTCGAAGATCTTGGCTGCCTTGGCCAGGCCCACGGCGTTGTTCTTCATGGTCTGGCGGTCCATCGACTGCACGCCGAAGGCCATCTGGGGCTGGTGGTCGATGAAGATCAGTTGGCTGTTGCGCGGGGTCAGGACTTGCAGCTTGGCGTTCGACATGGTGGTTCTCCGGAAAGTAAAAGGGTATTCAATTAGTTTGAGGTTTATCGGACCGCCCAGCTCTGCCGCTTACGTCGCTTTCCGCTTCGTTGCTGCGTTGCTGCGCTGTCCATGAACAGAACTATAGCGGCCGGCCACCCGGAGAAAGTGGCCTATCGCTGTCATAGTTATTCAAAATAATTGAATTGACGCGCCGCGCCGTCAGTCCAGGCGGAAGGTGCGCACGACGTTGGCCAGCGTGGACGCCTGCCCTTGCAGCGCGGCGGCGGCGGCCGTCGACTGCTCCACCAGCGCGGCGTTCTGCTGCACCATCTGATCGAGCTGACCCACCGCGATGTTCACTTCCTGGATGCCCCGCGTCTGCTCGCGCGCGGCGCTGGTGATCTCGGAGATGATCTGCGTCACGCGGCCCACATTGCCCACGATCTCGCGCATCGTCTCGCCGCTCAGGCGCACCTGGCCCGAACCGGCGTTGACGCTGCCTACCGTCGCTTCGATCAGCGTCTTGATTTCCTTGGCCGCCTGCGAGCTGCGCTGGGCCAGCGCGCGCACCTCGCCCGCCACCACCGCGAAGCCGCGGCCCTGTTCGCCGGCGCGCGCCGCTTCCACGGCCGCGTTGAGCGCCAGGATATTGGTCTGGAACGCGATGCCCTCGATCACGCCGATGATGTCGGACACCTTCACCGCCGCGCGCTCGATATCGCCCATGGTCTCGATGGCACCGGCAATGGCACTGCCGCCATCGGTGGCCACCTGCTGGGCCTGGGTGGCAGTCTCGTCGGCCTGGCGTGCCGAGCTTTCCGACTGGCCCACCGTCGCGGTGATCTCTTCCATCGAGGCGGCGGTCTGCTCGAGGCTGGCCGCGGCCGACTCGGTGCGCCGCGAGAGGTCGGCATTGCCTTCCGCGATTTCGTTGGCGGCCACGTGCACCGATTCGCTCGCATCGCGGATCTGGCGCATGACGTGCACGAGCTTGTCGGCGAAGGCGTTGAACGCGCGCGCGATCTGCGCCACCTCGTCGGTGCCCTGGGCTGGCAGGCGGCGCGTCAGGTCGCCGTCGCCGGAGCCGATCGCCACCATGGCGTCGCGGATGCCCGAGAGCCGGCGGAACGATACCGCCGTCACGCCCGCCACGATGGCCGCCGCCGCGCACGCCACGATCACCAGCGAGATCATCGACGCGATCAGCACCGAGCGCATGCCGGCCGTGGCCTCGCGCTTGTCCAGCGCGATCACCGCCACCCAGTCGGTGCCGGCGATTTCGCGGCCGCGCAGCAGCTTGTCGGCGCCATTGATGGTGGCATCAACCGGCGTGGTGGCCGATACCAGCGCGCCGAGCTTGTCGCCGTCCAGCGCCGGCACCAGTTCGGCAATCGGCTTCAGCGTCAGCTTGTCGTCCTGGTGCGCCACGATCTTGCCGTCGCGCGCCACCAGAATGCCGAAGCTTGCCGGCGTGGGATGGATCGCGCGCACGTTGGCCACCACGGCATCCATGGCCACGTCGCCGCCGATCACGGCTTTGACGCCGCCGTCGCGCATGACGGGTACCGCGAACGTCACCACAAGCTTGCCGCTGCTGGCAGCAATATAGGGCGGCGTGACAATCGGCTTGCCGGCGGCCACGGCCGCCTTGTACCAGGGCCGCGCGGTGGGATCGTAATCCGGCTTCAGGCCGGCCGCGTCGGAGAACCGATGGCTCTTGTCCGGATAGCCCACATAGGTCTTGATGAAGCCGCCCGCGCTGGACACGAGGCGCAGGGCGGGAATCGGATCGTCCTGCAGGGCCGCGTCCTGCAGTGATTCGATCATTTGTGTATGACTGGACACCCACGCGGCAATGGCGTCCACGTGGCCGGTCTGCACGGCGGCCAGGTTGTTGTCGATGGCTTCGTTGTTATAGGCACGGGCCACGAACTGGTTGACGATGGCATTGGCTGCCAGCGCCACGATGACGATGGCCACGGATAGGGCCACGATTCGCGCGCGAAGCGAGGAAAGCATGTGTAGAACTCTTCTCTCAGGTTGGCCCAGGTGGGGGCGGGTGGATAGCCCTCGCATTGACGGCGCGCGAGCCGCCGACTTTAGTGCGGCGCACCATAGCGATTTTTGCGTCACTTCTGGCGCTTGCGAACGAACGTGCGGGGGCTGGCCGGCAGTTGCCATATGTCTGGTCGGGCATAGTCATACAACCGAGGGAAAACCCGCCGCACTGCAGCATCACCTTGCATTCACTCGGGGCGCTGCCTATGCTGAACACCAGAATTAGATTTAATTTGAATCAGAGTTCAGAGGCATCTAACGCGTTACATACGCAAACGGGGCGGTCGGACATCCTCCGAGGGAGGGTCGATGGCGGTGCAGGCCAGGACGGGAAGCGCTGCCGGAGGCTCAGGAGTTTTGATGCAGACCGTATGGAAATGCAGCCGCGCCACAAGCGGAGCGTCTCCAATCAGCGCGCCGCTCAAGGAGTTGCCGGAGTGTGGGCGACGCGCCAATAAGAAGTGAGCGGCCATGGCCACCATTCTGTTGCTCGAGCCACATCCACTGTTGCGTCTCGGTCTTCGCCACCTGTTGGCACAAGCACACGTACCCGGCGATCTCGTCGATCTCGATCCCGCCAGCCTGCATGACCCCGATCCGTGGTCGCACCATGCCGAACTGCTGATCTTCGGGCTGCCGTCCGAAGCCGGGCAGGGCTGGCAGGCGCTGGCGGACCTGTGCCACCGCCTGCAGCCGCGCCGCGTGCTGGTGCTGGCAGAACATGTGCCGGCGCCGCTGCCGGAGGCCGGCCTGCCCGATGCGGTGCGCGGCCTGCTGGGCAAGAGCTGTTCCGCCGATGCGCTGGAAGCCGCCATCCGCCTGGTACTGGCCGGCGGCGAGTGCTTCCCGTCGCAACTGCCGGCGGCACGCCCCGTGGAAGCGCCGCCGACGGTGGCGCGCGCACCGGCCCGCCACGACGCCGCGCCGATCGTGGTGCCGCTGCACGCGGTGCCGGTGAACCGGCCCGAGGTGCTGGCGCAAGGGGCCGTGCAAGGGGCGGCACAAGGCTCGGCACAAGGCTCGGCACAAGGCTCGGCACAAGCGCCCGCGCCGGGCGCCACCGCCGTGCTGGAAACCCCGGCGGCCGGCTCGCACCTGCTCAATATCACCGAGCGCCAGTACGAAGTGCTGGCACTGCTGGCGCGCGGCTATCCGATCAAGACGGTCAGCCGCCTGCTGAATATCTCGGTGGCCACCGCCAAGACCCACGCGTGCACGCTGTACCAGCGCCTGCACGTGCGCAACAAGGGCGAGGCCGTGTACGTGGCGCTGCAACGCGGTGCCACGCTCAACTGGCCCGGCCCGACGCCGGCCAAGTCCACGCATGTTTCGATGTCTTCGTTGAGCGCGCGGGAGGCATGTGAGGCCGCATAACCGCATCGTATTTCCCGTACTGCCCGTGGCGGGCGCCCGTCCGCCTACGCCATCCGCCGGCCCGCCCTCATCCAAAAGAACGAGGCGGCGGCCGACCGTGGTTGCTAGCTTGTAATTCAGGTCCGGCGCCGGGGGGCGGCCGCGAAAGACAGCGAAGCTTTCGGCATCGAACCCCAACGCCATCATTTCCACAAGAAGACGATGTCCCTTACCCAGGGGCTCACCGCCGGGGCACCACACCTCGCGGGTACACGCGTACGAAGCGCGGATGGCATTCAGATGACGACCTATCTCATCGCCAGCAACGAAATGATGTGCCGCATCCTTGCGCGGCGCATGGAAGGGCAGGACATTCCCGCGCCGGTGCGTTGGCACGGACCGGAATGGCTGCTCGACGACCAGCCGGCCTCGCTGCGCATGCATTCCATCGACAATCCCGACGCCACCGAACCCGTGCCCGAGTGCGCGGTGGACATGGCGCTGGTCGATTGCAGCGGCGTCTCGGGCGATCCGCGCGCACTGCTCGACCGCGTGAAGGAGCGGCTGGCGCCCCGGCGCTGGCTGGTACTGTCCGACGCGCTCGATCCCGCGCTGATGGCGCACGCGGCCTTGCTCGGTGCCAGCGGCTGCCTGGCCGTGCCCGCCCCGGTGGAACTGGTGTGCGCGGCCGCCACGCTGGTGTGGGCCGGCGGGCAGTGTTTTCCGCGCAGCGCGCTGTCGCTGCTGCGCGCGCTGCATCCGCTTGCCGATACCGCCACCACGCCGGCGCCCGCCGCGCGCTTCATGCCGACGCTGCGGGTTAGTCCCGATGGGTCTACTGCCATCGGATGAAGGCGCGCACGCGTTGATACGACTATGCTGGTTGTGCTTGCGGTCAGAAGCCGGCGCCTATCCGAGGCCGGTCGCCGCGAGGTGGCAGGGGGTCGTATGGAACACGGTCTGGATATTCTGGTTGTCCACGGATTCGCCGTGCGCGAAAGCCGGGACAAGTGGTCTTGTTGCTATGAGATACGGCTCGCCATCATTGGCGGGCCGTTGTTGTATCGGGGCGAGCTGCATGGCCGACGCTTTGCCACCGAGGATGCCGCCATCGTGGCCGCGTGCGAGATTGGCGAGCGCGAGGCCAGCCGGCATCTCGATTCCGCGCGCGCGATGTTCATCGCGCTGACCCGCACGCACGTATCCGGCGGTTCCTGACCGCCCCTCCGAGGTTGCCTCTCTGCCCGGCCGGCGCCAAAAAAGAAGCCCGCCGACCGGGGGACCATGCGGGCTTTGAAATGGCCGCCCACGTGGTGAGCGACCATTGCCTTGACCTTATCGAATCGCCGTGCGGGGCAGTATCAACCAGAAGACGCATGTCATCTGCGCATCTCATCCCTGCCGGAATGCGCGCGCGCGAGGCGCCATGCCAGCACTGGCGCGCCCGCCACGGTCATGCGCGTGGCGCGGGGCCGGCGCGCGGCGCGCTCGCGCCCTCATGCTTCGGGATGGATGACGATGCGTGAGATGCATTGGAGCCGCCCCGGCGCGGTGGTACGCTGCCAGCGCAGACGCTTCTCCGTACGTTATGCCGCATGCATTTTTCGCATGCCTTTGCGCGCGCCTCGCCGCGCGCCACGCAACCCGACGCATGGCTTTGCCAGATGAACCCCTGGGCCCTGATCTCGATCTTCGGTGAATCCGTTTTCCTGCTGCCGTGCGCGGGCTTCCTGTATCTGTGGATGCGCTGGCACGGCGTGGCGGCGCTGGCGTGGCACTGGCTGCTGGCGTTCACCGTGGCCGCCGGCACGGTGCTGGTGTCCAAGCTCGCGTTCATGGGTTGGGGCATTGGCAGCGCCCGGCTGGACTTCACCGGCTTCTCGGGCCACGCGATGATGGCCGCATCGATCCTGCCCGTGGTGTTCTATGTCGCCATGCCGGCCAGGCGCCCGGGTTTGAGCCTGCTGGCGGCGCTGGCCGGGGTGCTGCTGGCGCTGGCGGTGGGCGTGTCGCGCCTGGCGCTGCACGCGCATTCGGTGTCGGAGGTGGTCGGCGGCCTGGCGCTGGGCTTTCTGGTGAGCCTGCCAATCGTGCTGCGGCACGGCCTGCCGCGCGGTCCGCGCACCATGTTGCTGCTGTGCGCCATGCTGGCGTCGCTGCTGGTGCTGCCCGTGGAAGGGCTGGCCGGTGCCACCCACGTGATCGTGCAGGATCTTGCCATGCGGCTTTCGGGCCGCGATCGTCCCTTCCAGCGCGGCGAGTGGGCCGCGCTGCCGCGCATGTGGATCCACACCGCCAGCCTGCAGCGCAATGGCCGATAGCCCGCGCAAGCGCCCGGGCGGACCTGTGTGCGAAGCCCAACAGACGTTGTGGGACCGCTGCGCAACCATGAGCCGAAACGGTTTCCCGCAAGGGTCATGGGGCAGTCATGGCGTCGAACTGGAATGTCGCGGCCGAGCGTAATTCGGCGCTTCACTATCTCTACAGACTCTGCGATGCGCTGCTGATTGCCGCAGCCGGCATCGGCATGGGCGCGATCTATTTTCCGGGCGGCATTCGTGAAGCGGCGCCCGTGAACGGCTTCCTGACGATGCTGTGCGCGCTGGGCGCGCTGATCGTGTTCCCGGCGTTCGGCCTGTACGGCTCCTGGCGCGGCCGCAGCCAGGCCGTGCTGGCGCTGCGCGCCTGCGCCGCGTGGGCCACCGTGTTCCTCACCGGGCTGATGGGCGCGTTCCTGATCCACCAGATCGCCGCCGTCTCGCGCGTCTGGTCGATGGGCTGGTTCATCAGCTCCACGCTGCTGCTGCTGCTCTCGCGCGCCATCATGTTCCGCATGCTGGCCAACGTGCGCGAGCAGGGCATCAACGCCAAGCGCGTGGTGATCTTCGGCTACGGGCCGCTGGGCCGCGAGATGTACCTGCGCGTGCAGCAGATTCGCGCCGCCGGCTATCGCGTGGTGGGCATCTACGACGAGCACAGCGACGCCATCCCGGCCGGCGTGGAGCGCCTGCGTACGATGGAAGAGATCAACACGATGGTGCGCTGCCAGGGCGTACGCGAAATCTGGCTTACGCTTCCCATGGCCGCGTGCCGCGACCTCTCCCACGTGGTGCGCCAGTTCCGCAACGAGATGGTCGATATCCGCTGGGTGCCCGACGTGGCGTCGGTGGAACTGCTGGGCCACCGCTTCAGCGACTTCATGGGCCTGCCCGTGATCGACCTGAACAGCCCGCCGGTGTCCGGCGTGACGGGCCTGGTCAAGGCCAGCTTCGACCGCACGTTCGCGCTCGCGGTCATCATCGGCCTGAGCCCGGTGCTGCTGCTGATCGCGGCCATGGTCAAGCTGTCGTCGGCGGGGCCCGTGCTGTTCCGCCAGCAGCGGCTCGGCATCGACGGCCACCCCTTCAACGTCTACAAGTTCCGCACCATGCGGATGCACCAGGACCATCGCGTGACGCAGGCCACGCGCAACGACCCGCGCGTGACCCGGGTGGGCGCCTTCCTGCGCCGCACCAGCCTGGACGAGCTGCCGCAGTTCTTCAACGTGCTGCGCGGCGAGATGTCGGTGGTGGGGCCGCGTCCGCACGCCATGGAACACAACGAGATCTACCGCGAACTGATCGACCGCTACATGCTGCGCCACCGCGTAAAGCCCGGCATCACGGGGTGGGCGCAGATCAACGGCCTGCGCGGCCAGACCGACACGATCGAGAAGATGCGGCGCCGCATCGAGTTCGACATCTACTACATCCAGCACTGGTCGTTCCAGCTCGACCTTCGCATCATCGTGCGCACAGCCTTCCATGGCTGGACAGGCGCGGCGGCCTATTGAGGCGGGGCGACGCAACGGCACGCCGTTGGTGCGACATCGCACCGAGCCGGCCGCGCAAACGCTCTGGAATGGAGCCCGTCGCACCGTATCGGAGACATCATGAAAACAACCATCCGCAATATCCTGGGCGAAGTGGCCCGCCTCGATGTGCCGCTGGCCACGCTGGCCGACAACGATGACCTCTACGCGGCGGGGCTCTCGTCGCTGGCCACCGTGCACGTCATGCTGGCGCTCGAAAACGCTTTCGATATCGAGATCCCAGATCAGATGCTGACGCGGCAGTTGTTCCGCAGCGTCGATTCGCTGGCAGCAGCGGTCGAGGCCATCCGCCGCCAGCAGGAGGCAGCGTGAGAACCGCCAAGGTGGCGTTGGCCCATGCCAACCCCGCGGCCGGCAACGCCGACGAACTGATCGCCAAGGCGCGCCAGGCCGCCGCGGTGGCCCAGCGCTTTGCCGATGCCGTGGACCACGAGGCGCGCTTTCCGCACGAGGCGTTCGAGGTGCTGCGCGAGAAGGGTCTGCTCGGCGCGATGGTGCCGGCCTCGCTGGGCGGCAGCGGCGCGCCGCTGGCCACGCTGGCGGCCATCGGCCGGGTGCTGGGCGAAATGTGTGCGTCCACGGGCATGATCTACGCGATGCACCAGATCCAGGTGGCCTGCCTGCTCGAGCACGGCATGGGCAGCCCCTGGCATCGGCAGATGCTGTCGCGCGTGGCGGGCGAGCAACTGCTGCTGGCCTCGGCCACGTCCGAGGAAGCCATCGGCGGCGCGCTGCGCAGCAGCGGCTGCGCGGTCAACGTGGAAGGCGAGCGGTTCCACCTGCTGAAGATGGCGCCCACGATCTCGTATGGCGCGCATGCCGACGGCATCCTGATCACCGCGCGGCGCCATGCCGATGCCGCGCCGTCCGATCAGGTGCTGGTCTGCGCGCTGAAGGCCGACTACACGCTGCAGAGCCTGAACACGTGGGACACGCTGGGCATGCGCGGCACGTGCAGCAACGGCTTCCGGCTCGAAGCCACGGGCCAGGTGGACCAGGTGCTGCCGGTGCCGTTCGGCGAGATTGCCGACGCCACCATGACGCCGGTTTCGCACATTCTGTGGAGCGCGCTGTGGCTCGGCATTGCTGGCGACGCGGTGTCGCGCGCCAAGACCTTCTTCCAGGGGCAGGCGCGCGCGCGTCCGGGCCAGCTGCCGCCGTCGGCTACGCGCGTGGCCGAGGCGGTGAGCCTGCTGCAGATGATGGAAGCGCGCGTGAACATGGCGCTGGAGCGCCAGCGCGCGCGCCATGCCGGCGCGTCGGTCTCGGCGGCGTTTGCGCTGGCGGCCGAGATGAATGGGCTCAAGACGGCCATGTCGACGATGGCGCTTGAAGTGGTGCAGCAGGCGCTGCTGGTATGCGGCATGGCCGGCTACAAGCACGGCACGCCGTTCAGCCTGGGCCGGCACCTGCGAGACCTGTGGTCGGCGCCGCTGATGATCAACAACGATCGCATCCAGACCAATACGGCCAACCTGCTGCTGGCCGATCGTTCCTGAGGAGCCAGCCATGGATGCTCATGCATTGACCGAGGCAGCCACCGGCGGCGGCGCCGGCACGGATGTCGCCACGCCTGCCACCTTCGCCACGCCAACTTACCTGCAAACGCTGCTGGCCGCCGGGCTGCTGATCGAGACCGGCGTGAAGGGGCTGTATGGCCGCAGCGCGCGGTTCGAAGCCATCGCCGACGGCCTGAACCTGGCCATCACGCGGATCGGCGCCGACCAGCAGGCCGAAGTGCTGCGCTTTCCGCCGGCAATGGGCCGGCAGGACTTCGAGACCAGCGAGTACCTCAAGAGCTTCCCGAACCTGGCCGGCACCATCCACAGCTTTTGCGGCGACGATCGCGGCCACCGGCGCCTGCTGGCCCGCATCGACGACAAGGAAGACTGGACCGACCAGCAGGAGTTCACCGGCGTGGTACTGACGCCGGCCGCCTGCTATCCGATCTATCCGGTGGTGGCAAAGCGCGGGCCGCTGCCCGAGGCCGGCAAGGTGGTGGACGTGCTGTCGTACTGCTACCGGCACGAGCCGTCGCTGGAGCCCACGCGCATGCAGCTGTTCCGCCAGCGCGAGTACGTGTGCCTGGGTTCGCCCGAGCGCATCGTGGCGTTCCGCCAGCTGTGGATGGAGCGCGGGCAGGCGCTGGCCGAAGCGCTGCAGCTGCCGGTGGAAGTGGACGTGGCCAACGACCCGTTCTTCGGGCGCGGCGGCAAGATCGTGGCGGACAGCCAGCGCGAGCTGAAGCTCAAGTTCGAGCTGCTGATTCCGGTCAACGATGGCGCGCCGCCCACCGCCTGCATGAGCTTCAACTATCACATGGACCACTTCGGGGCGCTCTGGCATATCGGCCTGGCCGATGGCGGCGTGGCGCATACCGGATGCGTGGGATTTGGCATTGAACGGCTGGTGCTGGCGCTGCTCAAGCACCACGGGCTCGACCCCGCAACGTGGCCGCGCCCGGTGCGCGAGACGCTGGGAGACGTGTAAATGTACGGAGACGGCAAGGCTGTACGCACACGCGGCGGCGCTCATGCGTTGCATGGCGGCAATCCGGTCTGGTCGCACGCCAACCGTCATATCGACCTGTGGGTCGAGTTGTTGCATGGGTGGGACTTCGAGCCCATCGCAGCCTTGCCATTTACCGTCACGCTGGATTTCGAAGGCGACCAGTTCACGTCGTCGAACATTCCGTCGGCGGATCTGGAACGGCTGTACGGCATCGTCAAGGACGAGCTGTCGACCTATGGCCGGCTCGAGGCGCATGTGGCGGCGCAGACCAACCGCGGCAACGCGGTGCTGCTGGAGGTGGACAGCTACCAGCTGCCGCAGCCGGTCAGCGCGTATCGGCGCCAGCATGCGCGCGCGTGCATCGCCATCGATGTGCTGGTGCCCGATGCCACGGCGGTGGGCTACTACCACCACGACGGCTATCACACCGCCAGCGGCGACGATTACCTGGCCATCTTCCGCACGCCTGCCCACGAGACCATGTGGGGCGTGGCCACGTTTCCGCAGGCCGAAGTGGTGCGGCGCCGCTTTCCGGCGCTCACGGAAGACGCGCTGCTGCGGGCCTCGGTCGATTTGCTGCGCGGACACTTGGCGCGGCGCCCGCGCGAGAACCCTATCCAGGCGTTCCGTGCCGCCTTCCCGGCGCACCTGGAGCAGCTGATGGCGCGCGGCGAGCCGAACTTCCAGATCTACGCCGCCAGTGTGCTGCGCCAGTTGGGCGCCAATTTCGAACTGCTCGGCCGCTATGTGCGCTGGCTGGTGCTGCGCGGGCAGACGCTGCCCGATACCGTGGCCGAAGCGTGCTACACGATGGCGTCCGAGGCGATGGTGATGCAGTTCCGCCTGATGCGCGCGGTGATCAGCCACAAGCCCGACAGTTGTGAAGACTGCCTGGAGCAGCTGGAGCTGGCCTACCAGGGCACGGTGCCCGCGCTGGCGAGCCATTTCGGGGAGACCGTCACATGACAGCACGCCATCCGGAACCGGCCCTGTTGCCCATCCTGCGGCCCGGCGTGGCCGTGGGCCCGTCGCGGCTGGAAGGCGACTGGACCCTGCTGGAGACCTTCGCCAACGCGGCCGCGCATCCGGGCGAGCTGTCCGACACCGGCCACTGGCTGCCGGCACCGGTGCCCGGCACGGTGGCCGCCGCACTGCGCGCGGCCCGGCGCTGGGACGACACCGCCCCGCCGCCGCTGCACCAGCACGACTACTGGTACCGGCTGCAGTTCTCGGGCAGCGGACGTCGCCTGCTGCGTTGCAATGGCCTGGCCACCATTGCCGAGGTCTGGCTCAACGGCGTGAAGGTGCTGACCACGCACCATATGTTTGCGGCGCACCAGGTGGAAGTGGAACTGGCCGGCGCGGAAAACGTGCTGCACCTGTGCTTCCGCGCGATGCACCCGTGGCTGCGCACGCAACGCGGCCCGGTGCGCTGGAAGCCGCGCATGATCCAGCCGCCCTCGCTGCGCACCGTGCGCACCACGCTGCTGGGGCATATGCCCGGCTGGTGCCCGCCCGTGCATGCGGTGGGACCATGGCGCGATATCGAACTGCTCGACCCGGCCGGCACCGATCCCACGCACGGCGTGCGCGCGGAGCTGAGCGCCCGCATCGAAGGCAGCGACGGCGTGGTGGAGGCGCAACTGCATTTTCCCGGTGCCGCACCGCCGCACGGCGCGTTCTCGGCCATCGGGCCGGACCATGCCGTATGGCACGGTGAGCTGCACCGCAGCGGCCCGCACACGCTGGCCGGCACGCTGCGCGTGGCCCACGCCCAACGCTGGTGGCCGCACACCCATGGCACGCCCGCGCTGTACCGGATCGACGCGAGCGTCGGCGGCCATGTGCTGGCCTGCGGCAACGTCGGGTTCCGCACCATCACCGAGGACCGCGACGGCGCGCCGGGCGCGTTCGGGCTGCGCGTGAACGGCGAGCGCGTGTTCTGTCGCGGCGCCTGCGTGTCCAGCCACGACCTGCCTGGCCTGGCCGATACGGACGAGGCCGTGGCGCGCTGGCTGCAACTGGCGCGCGATGCCGGCGCGAACATGGTGCGGGTGAGCGGCGTGACGTGTTATCCGGGCGAGGCGTTCTACCGCCAGTGCGATGCCCTGGGCCTGATGGTCTGGCAGGACTTCATGTTCGCCAATTTCGATTACGGCAGCGAGACCAGCGCCAGTGCCGCGCTGATGGATGACGCGCGCCGCGAAGTGTCGCAATGGCTGACTTCCACGCGCGCGCACGCGAGCCTGGCGGTGCTGTGCGGCGGCAGCGAGGCCGAGCAGCAGGCGGCGATGATGGGCGCCCCGCGCGGCGCATGGCGCCAGCCGCTGTTCGACACGCTGATTCCGGCGCTAGTGGCGGCGCATCGTCCCGACGTGGTCTATGTGCGCAACTCGCCCAGCGAGGGCGCGTGGCCGTTCCAGGCCGATGCGGGCGTGTCGCACTACTACGGCGTGGGCGCGTACCAGCGTCCGCTCTCCGACGCGCGGCTGGCCAATGTCCGCTTCACGTCCGAATGCCTGGCCTTTGCCAATGTGCCGTGCGCGCGCACGCTGGCGGAGGCCGGCCTCTCGCAACCGTTCCACGATCCGCGCTGGAAGGCGCGCGTGCCGCGCGATGCCGGCGCCGGGTGGGACTTCGAGGATATCCGCGACTTCTATCTGCGCGCGCTGTATGACGTGGATCCGCCGCGCCTGCGCTACGAACGGCCGGCGCGCTACCTGGCGCTGTCGCGCGCGGTGGTGGCCGAGATCATGACCGAGGTGTTCGGCGAATGGCGGCGTACCGGCTCCACCTGCCAGGGCGGGCTGGTCTGGCAGCTGCAGGACCTGCTGCCCGGGGCCGGCTGGGGCATCGTCGACGCGCAGGCGCGGCCCAAATCGGCCTGGCATGCGTTGCGGCAGGTCTGGCAGCCGCTGCAGGTCATCCTGACGGATGAGGGGCTGAACGGCCTGCACGTGCACCTGATCAACGAAACGGCGCTGCCGCGCACGGTGCGGCTCACGCTGCGCTGCCTGCGCGATGGCCAGGCGGTGGCCGCCGAGGCGGTGCGCACGCTGACGCTGGCACCGCGCGAAGCGCGCCGGCTGGTGGCGGCGGAGCTGTTCGATCACTTCTTCGATTTCACCTACGCCTACCGCTTCGGGCCGCCCGCGCACGACGTGGTACTGGCCACGCTGCACGACGCCGCGCCGCATGGCAGTGACGCAGGCAGCGACGCAGGCAGCGACGCCCCCGACGTGGCCGAGGTGCCGGGAGGCAACCGGTTGCTCAGCCAGTCCGTCTACCTGCCCGACCGGCGCGCCGATGCGCTGCTGGACCCGGGCCTGGGCGCCAGCGTGGCGCAAGAGCACGGCGTCTGGTGGCTCACCGTCACGGCGCAGCGTTTCGCGCGCTGGGTCCATGTGGACGACCACGCGTGGCTGCCGGAGGCCGACTGGTTCCACCTCGCGCCGGGCGAGTCGCGCCGTATCCGCCTGATGCATGATGCCGTGGGGGGTGCCGCCGCCCACGCCATCCCTTCGGGCGAGGTATCTGCGCTCAACGCAATCCGCCCGGTCAGTTACGACGGCTGATCTCATCCCTCCTCATCCTGCCCGCGGGACGGCTCCTGGCGCGGCAGGACACATTTCCCTCCGCCACGCGGCCCATGCGCGCCGCCCTCCGGCCGGCGAGCCTTCTCACCCGTTTGCCTACATCCAACCTACCAAAGCATGACGGCCTGACCTATCCGTCTGCCTACTGTCCGTTCTGTGCGCCATGGCACTTAATACAGACAACAACGAAAGCGCAAGAACAGGCAATTGGCGCTTCGAAAAGATTCACGGGTGGCGGCCACAAGGCTGCCAGGCATTCGCCAGCAAGCTAGCTGATAAAGGGTGGAGCGGCGATGTCGGGTCACGCGTCTCGCAGGTACTGCGGCGTTCCGATGTCATGGCTCCAAGGGTCACAAGGAGAAAGCAATGATCACGCATCGGTCGGACCTGCATGTCAATCACCTGCTCAATGCACTGCCGCGTCATGAATGGGACGCGCTGTCGCGCCACTTCGAACTGGTCCGCCTGCGTGCAGGGGAACTGCTGACCGATTCGGGCCAGCGCATCGTGCACGTGTACTTCCCCACCACCTCGGTCGTGTCGCTGCTGTCGCTGCTGGAAGACGGCGCCACGGTGGAGTTCGCGGCGGTGGGCAACGAAGGGCTGGTCGGCATTCCGGTGGTCACCGGCGGCGACACCATGCCGAGCCGAGTGGAAGTGCGCAGCCCCGGGTTTGCCTATCGCATCCCGGCGCGCGTGCTGCGCGGCGAGCTGGGCCACCTGCCGGCGCTGCAACGCGTGACGCTGCTCTACGTGCAGGCTGTTCTGACGCAGATCGCGCAGACCGCGGCCTGCAACCGCCATCACTCGCTGAACAAGCAGCTGTGCCGCTGGCTGCTGCTGGCCATCGACCGCATGAACACGAACGAGCTGGTGATCACGCAACAGGTCATCGCCAACATGCTGGGCGTGCGGCGCGAAGGCGTGACCGAGGCCGCCGGCAAGCTGGAAGACCTGGGCCTGATCCACCATAGCCGCGGCCATATCACCGTGCTGGACCGTTGCGGGCTGGAGCACCACTCCTGCGAGTGCTACAAGCTCGTCAAGCGCGAATACGACCGCCTGCTGCCGGCCTTGTCCCTGGCGCACGCCTGAACGCTGCCGCGCTCAAATGAAGCACGCCCCGCACGTCACGCGCCCCCGGCGCGCGCGTCCGGGGCGTGATGTTTTTCCGTGCGCGGCTTCAGCCGTGCGCCGGATCGATGCTCCCGAACGATGCCAGCAGGCCGGCAAGCGTGGTGTCGTAGGCCGCTTCGAGGTTGGTCAGGCAGTCGGTACAGGCATCGGCGCGGCGGCGCGCCACGGCACGGGCCAGGCGGAACTGCAGCACCTTGCATTCGGACGCGATGGCCATGGCGGCGTCGCGCACGGCCGGCGGCACCGGATAGCCGTGCTCGCCGAGCCAGCTCAGGCAGTGGTGCAGCATCTCGAAGTTGGCGCCAAGCTGGCGCGGCAGGTTGAAGCCGTAGTGATGGAAGTAGGCATCGCCGCGCGCCAGGATGGTGTCGACGTGCGCCGGGAATTCCTCGCGCCAGCGCGCCACTGGGTTGCGCGCGGGACGCCGGCCCAGGTGCCGGCGCATCAGCTGCGCCACGGCATTGGCCAGTTCGCGGCCTTGCAGCGGCGCACGCACGCGCTTGGCGCATTCGGCGTACGGAAAGAGGATGTTGCCGTTGGCGCTGAGTGCGGGGTCCAGTCGCATCAGGCCGCGATAGTCCTCGCCATCCACGGTGTAGTGCCCAAGGCTGTGGTGGTAGGACAGCGTCTGCGCCGCAGGGTCGATCGCGTCGATGGCGACGGTGGTCTTCACGTGGCCCATGCGATAGGCGGTGGCGCGCGTATCGGGCAGGTAGAAGCTGTCCACCTCCACCAGCATCACGTGGCCGCGCCGTACCTGCTCGGCAATGTGCGTCTCCAGCGTGTCGTAGATGGCGCTTTCCTGCACCACCGTGCCGTAGAGCAGTTCCAGGTCGGCCTGGGGATACTTGAAGAAGGTGAAGTGGTCGCCTTCGTAATCCTGCGCCACGGTGAACGGCAGCGCGGCGCGCGGATCGAGGTGCCAGCCGTACAGCACCTCGATCCACAGGTCCATGTAGCAGTTGGTTTCCTGCCAGATCGACGCCTCCCCGTGCAACAGGCGCTGCGGCGCCACCACGGGCCGCGCGGCCTGCGCGCCGGGCGTGGCCGGTGTGGGTGCCAGGGCGTTGGCTGTGCTGTGCTCCATCTCCTGTCCTCCGTGTTCGGATCGCAACCGGCGCGGCGCCGGGCGGCCAGGCGCGTGCGTGGCCACCTGCATTGGAGCGGTTCGGGGTCGCCGCATCGGTACGTTGGGCAACAGAGCCGCGGTTGCGGCGCCGGGGGCAACGGCCCGGCGGGCAGCGTGTGCGGAATCGAACAGAGCGCTGCCGAAGCAGATTCCTAAACTGGCCCCATCCACTCTGGCCAGGGTGCGGACGCGCGCGTCTGTGGCGTGTACCGCGATGAGCCTGGTTGCCGGAGTTCCGGCTTCATTGATCGGGTCGACAGGTCGATACATCGCACCGCGATACATCGGCCTGCCGCCATGCAGGCACCAGCAGGAGTCATGATGAGAATTCCGCACCGAGGGACCCACCGGCCCTCCGCCGCCGTCCCGACCATGCTCGATACCCCGGGCGCTGGCGCGGCGGCGGCGCCGGTGCGCCAGACGCTGGTGCAGCCGGTGATTCTGGCCGGCGGTTCCGGCACGCGGCTGTGGCCGCTGTCACGCGAGCAGCACCCCAAGCAACTGCTGAACCTGGTGGCCGAGAACACGCTGCTGGAAGCCACCGCGCGCCGGCTGGAAGGCCTGGCCGAGATGGCTGGCCGCCCGGTGGCCGGCGAGGCGCCGCAGATCGTGGTGTGCGGCGAGGAACATCGTTTCATGATCGCCGCGATGATGCAGCGCTGCGGCAAGCCGGTGCAGATCCTGGCCGAGCCATGCGGACGCAACACGGCCCCGGCGCTGACGATGGCCGCGCTGCACGCGGTGGCCAATGCCGGCGAGGGCGGCGATGCGGTGCTGGTGGCCACGCCGGCCGATCACGCCGTGCAGGACGCGCAAGCATTCCGGGCCGCGCTGGCGGTGGCCGTGCGCCACGCCGACCGCGGCGCCATCGTGACGCTGGGCGTGCGCCCGAACGCGCCCGAGACCGGCTTCGGCTACATCCGTACCGGCAAGGTCTCGCAGGAAGGCGCGCTGCCGCTCGAACGCTTCGTCGAGAAGCCGCATCTGGAACTGGCGCAGGCCTACGTGGAGTCTGGCGACTACTGGTGGAACAGCGGCGTGTACGTGGTGCGCGCATCGGTATGGCTGCGCGCGCTGGACCAGCTGCAGCCCGACATGGCGCAACAGTGCCGCGCCGCCTACGCGGCCGCCGAGCGTGCGGCCAAGGGCGACGCGCTGTGCCTGTGCAAGGAAGCGTTCGCGGCCTGCCCGTCGGACTCCATCGACTACGCGGTGATGGAGAAGATCGAGGCGCTGCCCGACGTGCCCGCCATGCTGGTGCCGATGGACCCGGGCTGGTCCGACGTGGGCTCGTGGGCCGCCATCTGGGATATCGCCCAGAAGGACGCCGCCGGCAACGTGGCGCGCGGCCGCGTGGTGTTCGACGGCGCAACGTCGTGCCTGGCGCATTCCGAAGGCCGGCTGATTGCCTGCGTGGGCGTGCGCGACGTGGTGGTGGTGGAGACGGCCGATGCGGTGCTGGTGGTGGACAAGGCGCACGTGCAGGACGTGAAGAACGTGGTGGAGCGGCTGCGCGCCGAGCACGGCAGCGAGGTGGTCAACCATCGCAAGGTGCAGCGGCCGTGGGGCTGCTATGACTCGATCGACCACGGCGACCGCTTCCAGGTGAAGCGCATCGTGGTGGAGCCCGGCGCCAGCCTGTCGCTGCAGATGCATTACCACCGCGCCGAGCACTGGGTGGTGGTACGCGGCACGGCGCGCGTGACGTGCGGCGAGACGGTGAGCATCCTGTCCGAGAACCAGTCCACGTACATCCCGATCGGCACGCTGCATCGGCTGGAAAACCCGGGCAAGACGCCGCTGGAGATCATCGAAGTGCAGTCGGGCGCCTATCTGGGCGAAGACGACATCGTAAGAGTCGACGACAACTACGGGCGCAAGTAGGCAAAGGCGCGTCCGCACGGGTAAGCAGGTATCGAGGCAGGGGGAACGTCGTGAACAAGATGGCATTTGCGGGTGTCGCCGGAACGGCCGAAGCGGCCACGCCTGGTGCAACGGGGGGCGGGGCACGACGTGCCATGCTCGACCATGCAGGCTGGATCCTCGGCGCGGGCCTGGCCGGCGCCGCCGTGGCGTGGGTGTGCGCGGTGTCCCAGCCAGCGGTGTACAGCGCCACGGCGCTGGTGCAGGTATTGCAGCCGCGAGAAGGCGCGGCGCAGGCGCGCAACGCGGCCGCCAACATGCAGGCCCCGGCCGTGCCGCTGGACACGGGCATGCTGCGCAGCCGCACGGTGGTGGCGCCGGTGGTGGAGCGCCTGCATCTCGATATCACCGCGCAGCCGTTGCGCGCCCCGCTGATCGGCGGGCTGGTGGCGCATTTCGCCCGGCCCGGCAACATCGTGTCGCCCTGGCCCGAAGCGCTTGGCTACGCCTGGGGCGGCGAGCGCATTGCGGTAGACAAGCTGGCCGTGCCGGAGCGGCTGCTCAACCAGCCGCTGACGCTGGAAGTGCTGCCCAACAACGGTTATCGGCTCTATGACCGCGACGTGCAGTTGCTGACGGGCACCGTCGGCGCCCGCGCGGAGGCCAACGGCGTGGCGCTGACGGTCTCGGAGATCGAGGCCCGGCCCGGCACGCGCTTCGTGCTGACGCGGCACGACCTGGTGCAGACCATCGACGAGGTGGCCAACGCGCTGCGCATCGAGATGCAGCCGGGCGACGCCAGCACCGTGAGCATCTCGTGGCGCACCAGCGACCGCACGGCCGCCGCCGCGCTGGTCAACGGCATCACGGAATCGTTCATCGGCAACCAGGCCACGCAACGGCGCGACGACACCGCCGCGACGCTGGCCTTTCTGGGTGCCGAGATCCCGCGCGTGAAGGCCGAACTGGAGCGCGCCGAGAGCGCGCTGACGCGCTACCGCTCCAAGGCCGGTTCGATGACGCCCACGCAGGACGCGCAGTCGTACCTGTCCGGCAGCATGGACTACCAGCGCCAGATCGCGCTGCTGAAGCTGGAGCGCACCAAGCTGTTGCAACGCTTCACCGAGGAAGCCAACGAGGTGAAGACGGTGGACAACCAGATCCAGCAGCTCGTGCGCGAGCGCAAGGACATGGATTCGCGCTACCAGAACCTGTCCGCCACCGAGCGCGAGTCCGTCGGGCTGACCCGCGACGTGAAGGTGGCCGAAGACATGTACATGACGCTGCGCAACAAGTCCGAGCAGCTGTCGCTGCTGCAGCTCGATCGCACCGGCCAGGTGCGCGTGCTGGACAGCGCGCTGGTGCCGGTGCGGCCGGTGGGGCTGGGCGCCTGGCCCGCCACCACGGTGGGTGCGCTGATGGGGCTGTGCCTGGCCATGGCCTGCGTGACGGTGCGCCAGCGCGTGAAGCCGACGCTCGATTCCGCCAACGACGCCGAGCTGCGGCTGGGCCTGCCGATGCTGGGCGACATCGTGTACAGCCCCGAGCAGATGGCGCTGGAGAAGCTGGTCGACGCGCGGACCAAGTCGGTGCACGCGCAGGTCACCGGATTGCTCACGCAGCAGCCGGGCCACGCGCTCGTCAGCCAGGACGAACTGGCCGAGAACCGCGACGACGACCTCGACGGCGCCGAGCGGCTGCTGCGGCTGGGGCTGCACGACCAGTTCCTGCTGGCCCGCAACGCACCCCACTCGATGGCCGTGGAGGGGCTGCGCAGCGTGCGCGCGGCGCTGCACTTCATGCTGCGCGAAGCGCCCCAGCGCGTGCTGGCCGTGACCAGCCCCACGGCAGGAGCCGGCAAGACGTTCGCGTCGGTCAACCTGGCGGTGCTGTTTGCCGAGGCCGGGCAGCGCGTGCTGCTGATCGACGCCGACCTGCGGCGCGGCAAGGTGGCGAGCTGGTTCGACCTGCCCACCGACGTGGGCCTGGCCGACGTGCTGGCGGGCCATGTGCCGCTGCCCGAGGCCGTGCAGCGCACCGTGGTCAACGGGCTCTCGGTGCTGCCGGCCGGCATTCCGCCGGCCAACCCGTCGGAGCTGCTGATGCATGCGAGCTTTGCCGACTGCGTGCGAGCCTGCGGCGAGCGGTTCGACCTGGTGCTGATCGACACCCCGCCAGTGCTGGCCGTGGCCGACGCCGCGCTGGTGGCCAACATCGTGGGCGGCACGCTGATGGTGCTGCGTGCGGGGTCGACGCTGCCCGACCAGGTGGACGAGTCACTCAAGCGGCTGGCGCGTGCGCGCGCCAATCTGTCCGGCGGCATCCTGAACGGCGTTACGCCGAAGCGCAGCAACCAGGCTGAGTTCGGCACCATGAACCCGTACCTGGGCATGCCGCTGACGATGCCTTCGGTACCGAGGCTGGAACGCGCGCCGGCCGCGCTCGATCACGGCAAGGCGTGAGCGAGGACGCCCCGCCCGGGTCGCGGGGCGTACCCGTTTCTGCGTGGCGCACACGCCAGGCCCTTCGTCCTACGATCCTGATAACAGAGCAGGTGTCTTATGAAACGGGTCATGTTCGACGGATGCACCGGCTGGCTGCACGAGGCAGCCGGCCATGCCAGCCAAACCGGCGGCGGCACCACGGGGGTGGTGCTGTGCGCGCCGCAACTGCACGAGGCCATGTGGGCCCATCGCGGCCTGCGTCACCTGGCCGACGATCTGGCGGCGGCCGGCGTGCCGGTGCTGCGCTTCGACTACTTCGGCACCGGCGATGCGGCGGGCGAGGGCGGCGAGCCCGATTTCGTGCCGCGCGCGGTGCAGAACGTGGTGGCGGCCAGCGCGCAGCTACGGTCGCTGGCCAGTGTGGATCAGGTGGTGCTGTGCGGATGGCGCTTCGGCGCCACGCTGGCCGTGCTGGCCGCCGAGGCCATGGCCGCCGCGCAGCGCGATGCGCCGGCCGCGCTGGTGCTGATGGCGCCCGTCGTCAATGGGCGCTGCTATCTGCGTGAATTGCGCGCCCTGACCGCGTTCTTCGTGCCGGAACACGGCGGCGCGGGCGACGCGCTGCCGGCGTCCGAGGACGAGGGGCTGGAAGTACTGTCATACCGGCTGGCGGCCGAGGCCATGCGCGAGATTGGCGCGCTGCGGCTGGATCGGCGGCCCGGGGCGCCCGCGCCACGCGTGCTGCTGCTCGACGATGCGCCGGGCGCCATGTCGAAGGTGGCCACGCTGGCTCGGCACTACGAGCAGGCCGGCGCCGAGGTGACGGTGCAGGACTTTCTCGACAGCCGGCTGATGATGAAGTCGCCCGAGCATTCGGCCGTGCCGGAGGCGGCCTGGCGCAACGTGGTGCAGTGGCTCGCGCCCCATGCTACGGCGCCGGCGCCGGCGCCGGAGCAGGCCACGTCCGCTACGTCCATCGCGCCCCACGGCGAGACGGTGAGCTTCGCCGTGGATGGCGTGGTCGAGCATTCGGTGTGGATCGACGGCGGCCAGCAGTTTGGCGTGCTGTGCGAGCCCGCCGACGCGCCGCACCCGGCGGCCGTGGTGATCTTCCCGAACACCGGCGGCAGCCATCACGTGGGCGATGGCCGTGCCTTCGTGCTGCTCTCGCGCGCGCTGGCGCGGCGCGGGTTTGCGGCCTTGCGTCTCGACGTTTCCACGCTGGGCGACAGCCCCGGCGCGGCGCGGGACATGGCGGTGCCGCGCGCATACGCGCCGCGTCCGCGTGCCGATGTCAGCGCCGCGGTGGACTGGGCGCATGCACGCGGCTATCCGCACATCGTCATGGCCGGCGTGTGCTCGGGTGCCTACCTGAGCTTCCAGACCGCGTTGTCGAATCCGCACGTCACCGGCGTGGTGATGGCCAACGCCCTGAAATTCCTGTGGCGCGATGAAGACGACGCCACGCAGGCGGAGGGCGGGCTTACGCTGCGCGACTGGCTGTTTGCGCTGCGCAGCGCGCAGCATTGGCAGCGCCTGATGCGGGGCGACGTGCCGGTCAGGCAGATTGCCGAAGCGATGACGCGTCGCGTGCGCCGGCTGGTCACCCACGCGCCCGCTGCCGCCCCCGCACCGGCTGCGGCGGCCGACGCCGAAGGCGACTTTGCGCGCGACGGCATGGCGCGGCTGAGCCGGCGTGGCGTGCACCTGGACCTGCTCTATGGCGTGGCGGACGACGGCCTGGAACTGGCCGGCCGCTGCTTTGGCGCGGGCTTCCAGTATCTGCACGACCTGCCGCGCATCGGCGCGCACCGCTGCGCCCAGCTCGATCACGCGATGGTCCTGGCGCCGAGCCGCGAGACGTTCCTGGCCTTTCTGATGCAGAACCTGCGACGCCAGGGCACCGTGGCCGAAGCCGCGCGTGGCGAAGCGATGACGGCTGCCGCGATGCCGGCGGTCTCGGCCGAATAGGCGGCACCGCACATGGCACGGCACCACGGCCCCCCACCCCCTGCCAGTGCCAGTGCCGCACTCGCCGCCAGCGTGTGGGACATCGAACAGATTGCCCGGCGGCTCCCGGGCATGCTGCGGTCACGGGCGGACAGACGCCCCGTTCGCACAGCAAACGGAAAGAACTGACCGATGACTCCGATCGTTAAGCGCGTCATAGCCGGCATCGGTGCCAATACCTACGACCAGATGGCGAACATCGCCATCCAGCTGGTGTCGTTGCCGATCTACCTGAGTCACTGGGACATCAAGACGTACGGCACCTGGCTCGTGATCTCCGCCATTCCGTCGTACCTGTCGATGGCCGACGTCGGCATGGTGACGGTGGCCGGCAACCGCATGAGCATGCTGGCCGGCGCCGGCAACATGGCCGCCGCGAACCGCGTGTTCCAGAGCGCCCAGATGTTCATCCTGCTGACGTGCCTGGCCATTGCCGGGCTGGCCATCCCGGGCGCGCTGCTGCTGCCGGTGTCGATGCTGGACGGCCTGGACATGCGCATGGCGCTGGCCGCGCTGCTGGCCAGCGTGCTGCTGTCGATCGGGGCGGGGCTGTCGGGCGCCGCGTTCCTGGCGACCAATCGCTACGCGGTGGGCATGTCGCTCAACGTGACGTCGCGCCTGGCCGAATGGCTGGGCGGCATCGCCGGCCTGCTGGCGGTGGGCACCTTCTCGGCCGTGGCCACCGGCATGCTGGTGGTGCGCGTGTTGACGCTGCTGTGGGTAAGCCGCACCAGCACCAGCACCCGCGCAGGTCTGTCATGGGGCATGCGCGAGGCGGATTGGGGCGAGGTGCGTGCCATGCTGCGGCCGTCGATTGCGTTCATGGCCTTCCCGATCTCGAATGCGCTGAGCTTCCAGGGTTTCACGCTGCTGACCGCCCACCTGCTGGGCCCGGCGGCGGTGGCCGTGTTCAACACCTATCGCACGGTGGCGCGCGTGGCGGTGCAGGTCACGTCCACGCTGAGCCATGCGCTGTGGCCCGAGTTCGCGCGCATGTTCGGCGGCGGGCAGCATCGCCGGCTGCGCCGGCTGCTGTGGCGCTCGTCGCTGCTGGGCGGGCTGGGCGCCATCGTGCTCAGCGTGGCGCTGTACTTCTGCGCGCCGTTGCTGCTGGCGGTGTGGACCAAGGGACAGATTCCGTTCCATGCCCCGATCATGGCGGCGTTCCTGTGCTACGCCGCCATCGCGGGCCTGTGGCATATCCCCCGCGTGATTCTGCTGGCGACCAACCAGCACAGCCGGCTGGGCGTGGCGTCGCTGGTGCTGAGCGCGGCGGCGCTCGGCATCGCGTTTGTGCTGGGCGCGCGCTACGACATCATGGGGCTGGTGGCGGCGATGATCATCGGCGAGGCACTGGCCATGGCGGTGTGCTTGCGACTGACGGCGCGGACATTTCTGTCCAAAGACAACCAGGAAGGGGAGCTTGATGAAAGTAGCGCTGTCCACTATCGGTAAGTTTCACACCTTCGATCTGGCGCGGGAACTGCATGCCCGTGGCCATGCGCTGACGATCTTCACCGGCTACCCGCGCTTCAAGCTGCGCCACGAAGGCCTGCCCGAGGAATTGATCCGTACGTTTCCGTGGCTGCATGTGCCGTGCGTCGTGCTCGGTTCGCGATGGGGTTACGAGCCGGCGTTCATGCGCGAGCTGTCGTACTGGAACGTGGAAACCTTTACCCGCCATGTGGCGCGCCATATTCCCGAGTGCGACGTCTATGTGGGCATGTCGGCCACGGCCGCGCGCGCGGGCCGCACCGTCCAGGCGCGCGGCGCGCGCTTCGTCTGCGACCGTGGGTCGTCGCACATCCGCATCCAGGACGAGATTCTGGCGGAGGAATATGCGATCTGGGGCATTCCGCGCCGGGGTATCGACCCGCGCACCATCGCCCGCGAAGAGGACGAGTACGCGCTGGCCGACGCGATCACGGTGCCGTCGAGCTTCAGCTACCGGTCGTTCATCGATGCCGGTGTGCCGGCGCAGAAGCTGCGGCTGGTGCCGTATGGCGTGAACCTGACCCGCTTCCAGAAGGTGGCCGACCCCGATCCCGACACGTTCGATGTGCTGTTCGTGGGCGGCGTGAACATCCGCAAGGGCGTGCCCTATCTGCTGAAGGCGTTCGCCCGCGTCGTGCATCGCGCCAAGCGGCTGAAGATCGTGGGCTCATGCGATCCGCAGATGATGACGTGGCTGCGCGGCAGCGGCCTGCCGCTGGACGGCGTGGTGTTCACCGGCAGCCTGCCGCAGGAGCAGCTCAAGCATGTGATGAGCCGCTCGCACGTGATGGTGCTGCCCAGCGTGGAAGAGGGCCTGGCGCTGGTGCAGGCGCAGGCGCTGGCCTGCGGCTGCCCGGTGATCGGCACGCACAATTCCGGCGGTGAAGACCTGTTCACCGATGGCGAGGAAGGGTTCATCGCGCCGATCCGCGACGTCGACGCGCTGGTGGAGCGCATGCAGGCGCTGGCGGACAATCCGGCGCGCCAGCAGATGATGAGTGCCGCTGCACTGCTGCGCGTGCGTAGCATCGGTGGATGGTCCACGTATGGCAGCCGCGTGGCGGCGCTGATCGAGGAGCTGGCCAGACCGCACTCGCCCCCGGCGCCGCGCGAGCCTGACGACGCGCTGGCGGCGCTCGATGGCACGCTGGCCGGCAGCGGGACCTGAGACATGCTGGTTGCCAAGGAAGACCCGTCGGTTGGCCCGTCCTTCACGCTGCAGAACCGCGTCATGCGGCAGGTGTGGAACTGGACCTGGCTGCTGCTGTTCCGCCCGAGCCCCCGGTCACTGCACGCGTGGCGCAGCTTTCTGCTGCGGGCGTTCGGTGCGCGCATCGGCGCGCACGTGCACGTGTACCCGGCTGTGAAGATCTGGGCGCCGTGGCAGCTGACGATCGAAGACTATGCCGGTGTGGCGGACGGCGTCACGCTCTACAACATGGCGCACATCCACCTGGGCACGCGCTGCGTGGTGTCGCAGGGCTCGCACCTGTGTGCCGGCTCGCACGACTACAACAGCAGCAACTTCCAGCTGATTGCCTCGCCGATCACCGTGGGGCCCTACGCCTGGATCTGCGCGGAGGCATTCATCTCGCCCGGCGTATCGCTGCCGGAAGGTGCGGTGGTTGCGCCGCGCGCGGTGGTGACCAAGTCGCTGCCCAAGTCGTGGACGGTGTACGGCGGCGTGCCGGCGCGGCCCATCGGCGCACGTACGCGGAACGTCCGGCAGGATTGAGCCGTCGCATCGACGAGCGGCCGGTGGCCGGAAGCAAGAAAGCGCGGAGATCCGCGCTTTTTTTTTATCGTCAGCCGGCGCTGGGGTCAGTCCGGTTGGTGTTAGCCCGCTTGGTGCCAGCCCGGTTCGTGTCAGCCGCGCTCGCCCTGCGTGGTGACCGCGCCGTCCCGGGCCGGATTGGCCGGCTCGGGCACCCCGGCCTCGCGCCATGCCGGATGTTCGAACTCGCGCTCCTTCAGCAGGATCATGTACTCGTAGAACGCGCGCAGCATCGAGTAGGAAAAGCCGGCCCGCCCGTCCAGAAAGCCGCGACGCACCACGTAGAGCAGCAGGAACATCACCAGCGGCCGGAACGGCAGGCGATAGAACAGTTCCTTCTGGTGGAAGCGCCGCTCGTTGCGGTCGCTTTCGAAGAATGCGCTCCACAGGCTGAACTGCGCGCCCTGGGCCCGGTTCAGCATGATCTGCTCGGCCTCGAACGTGCTGTAGCGATTGTGCTTGTCGTACCAGTGCGTGATGCCCTTGCTGAACGGGTAATGGTTGAATACGCCGTCGAGGTCGGCGGTGGGGCCGTCCACAAGCGTCACCGGGTTGCACAGCCGCTCGTAGCGGATGCGGTCGGGCCGGAACAGGCGGATGTTGTACGGCGACGGCGTAACGTAGCGCAGCCGGCCGCCCATGAAATGATCGTGCCGCTCCAGGCGGAAGGCCACCGTGTCACCAGCGTTGGCCACGGCCTGCAGCATGGCCACCACCAGCTCGGGCGAGGGGCGCTCGTCGGCATCGGTGTAGTAGACCCACCCGTGCTTGAACGGAATATTCCTGAGCCCCCAGTTCTGATGCGCGGACCAGTTGTCGAAAGGCCGCTGCGTCACCTTGGCGCCGAACTGCCGGGCAATCTCCAGCGTGCGGTCCGTGCTCATCGAGTCGTACACGTGCACATCGTCGGACCACGCCACGCTGCGCAGGCAGCCGGGCAGGTCTTGCTGTTCGTTCCTGGTCAGCACCAGTACGGAAATTCCGCTCATGTCATTCCCCTGGGGGCGCGCGCCGCGCGGCCCCCGCAAGCATTTGGTTCGATGGCCGGCGGGCGGCCGTGCGGCTGGCGCTTCAGGCGCGCTTGCCGTGGGCGCGCCCGTACTGGCTCATGTAGCGGTACTTGCCATACAGGTAGTGCGGGCGATACCAGCGGCCCTCCACGTGCAGGCCGTTGAACAGCACGCCCTTGATGTCGCTGCCCGCCTGCTTCAGCGCGCGCTGCGATGCCACCAGCTCGCGTGCCGTGGTGCTGTCGGCGCGCGCCACCGCGAACACGGCGCCGGCGTGCTTGGCCAGGATGGTGGCGTCGGTGGCGGCCAGCACTGGCGGCGAATCGAGCAGCACCAGGTCGTACTGTTGCCGCAGCGTGTTGATCAGCTCGCCCATTGCCGGATGTTCGAGCAGGTCGGCGGCCAGCGGCGGCTGCGTGCCCGTGGCGATGAAGTCCACGCCCGGCACCACGTCGCGCTGCACCACCTGGTCCCACGGCGTGCCGGTCAGGATTTCGGTCAGGCCCGGCGTACGCAGGCGGCCCAGTTTGTGGTTCAGGTTGCCGCGTCGCAGGTCGGCATCCACCAGCACCACCCGGCGCCCCGCCTTGGCGGCAATCGCGCTGAAGTTCAGGCTGACGAACGACTTGCCCACGCCCGGCGCCGGGCCGGTGATCATCACCACGCGGTTGCCGCTGTTGAGCAGCGCGAACTGCAGCGCCGTGCGGAACGTGCGCAGGCTCTCGATGGCCGGATCGTCCGGCGCGTCGGTGGCCAGCAGGCCCGCGTGGGTCTCGTCGGACGGCGCCAGTTGCGCCTGCGCGTTGCTGAACGGGATCGTCGCGTAGACGGTCATGCCGGTCTGCTGTTCGATCTCGTCGGCATCGGCCAGGCCGCCGTCGAGCACATGGCGCAGCAGCACCGTCATCAGCGCGGCAATCAGGCCGAGGATGGCGGCCACCGCCGAGATCATCGGCCGGTTCGGCCGTACCGGATCGAGCGGAATGTCGGCCGGGTCGATCAGTCGCGCGGTACCCACCTTGCTGGCCTTGGTCAGCTTCAGGGCCTGGGTGTCGTTGAGCAGTTGCTGGTAGAGCTCGGTGCTGACCTTGACGTCGCGCATCAGGCGCAGCACGTTCTGCTCCACTTCAGGCAGCTTCTGGATGCGGTTGGTCACGCCGCCAAGCTGGCCGGAGAGGCTGGCGATCTGGCTGTCGATGATCTCCACGCTCGGATGGCTCGTAGTGAAGCGCGTGGCCAGTTCCTCGCGCTTCTGGCGCAGCTCCTGCAGCTTGGTCTGGATGGCGACCGACTGCGACAGGATCAGCTTCGATTCCTCGCTGAGATCGATGGTGCCGCGCTGGTTGCGCATCGAGTTGTAGCGCGTCTCGGCCGTTTCCACCTGCTGCTTGAGCTGCGGCATCTGGCTTTCCAGGAAGCGCAGCGATTTCTCCGCTTCCTCGGCCTTGCGGTGCACGTTCTGCTCGACGTATTCCTGCGCGATGGCGTTCAGGATGGCGGCGGCGGCCACGGGCGAGTTGTCTTCCAGCGCCACGCCAATCACGCCGCTCTGCTTGCCGCGTTCCGCGATCATCAGCCGGGTCTGCAGCGAGGCGATGGCGGCGCCGCGCGGAATGTGCCGCACGATGTAGACCGCCCCCGGATTGCCCACGAGCTGGCTCACCTGCATCTGCACGGTGCCCTTGCGCGTGGTGATCGTCAGCGGCTCGCCTACCTTGCCGTGCGCCACCGTGTCTTCCTTGGGGAAGGTCACCTCGAACGAGGTGTCCTGCTGCTTGGTCACGCGGATCTCGGCACCTTCCAGCTCGGGCGGCACCGTCAGGCTCGCCATCTTGATCGACTCGATGCCCCAGGCATAACCGCCACGGCCGAACAGGCCCGGCGTGGAGAGCTGGCTGGCGCGCGCCGCGATGGCGGAGCCAATCACCGGGAAGTAGCGCGGCGCGGCCACCACGTCGAGGTGAAGCAGGTCCACCGCCTTGCCCACCACCATGCGCGAGCGCAGCAGTTCCATTTCGGCCGAAGCGGCGGGCTTGACGTCGAACACCGGCGAAATGGCCGCGAGCTTGGTGCCGGCGGCGTTGTTGCCGGTGGTGTCTTCCACCTGCACCACGATATCGGCGCGATACACGGGCTTGCTCAGCGCGGCGTAGACCATGCCCAGGATGGTGATGCACCCGGCCACGAGGAGGAAGGTCCAGCGGTACCGGACCAGCGTGTCCAGGACAGCGGTTAGATCGATCGGTTTCTCGCCGCCTTCCTCGACGTCGACCGAAGGATCCCGGAATTGCCTGACATTGCTCATGATGACTCCTCGCACCCGCTGGCGTTCTCAAGCTCTTGAACGCGTGTTGACCATGCTTCGACCCCGTTCCGGATCATCCCAAGTACCACTGCAAACATGCCGAGCGATCCGCCGAATGGATCCGGCACGTCGACATCGATGGCTTCGCACAGCCGGAACGTCTTGCCGCGCGCGCACGCATGCATGTCTTCCAGCGCCAGGCGCTGGTCGGCCTCCATCACCAGCACCAGGTCCGCCTGGCTGACCAGGGCGTGATCGATGGCGCGCGAGCGGTGCGGCCGCAGATCGAGCCCCTCCTGCCACAGCAGCTTCACGGCGCGCGGATCGGCGGCCACGTCCAGCGGCGGTGCCAGCCCGGCCGATATCACGTGGCATTCCGGCAGCGCGCGCTGCAACAGCACGGCGGCCATCGGGCTGCGGCACCGGTTGCCAAGGCACACCACCAGGATCGAACGGATTTTCGTCACGGCAATCCTTAGTAGCGCATGAAGCCAGCCGTGCCCGTGATCGGCTGGATCAGCATGCTCATCACGCGGCTCCAGCGCACCACGCCGTTGGCGTCCACGTAGACCACGTCCTTGGGCTGCATCTCGAAACCTTCGGCCACGGCCAGTGCCACCGGCGACGTGCCGTCGAGGTGGTAGACCAGCGGCGAGCCGCCTTCGCTCTTGCGAATCACGTAGATCTGGCCGGCGTTGGACGTGCCCGGGTTGACGCCGCCGGCGTCGCCCAGCGCTTCGTTCAGCGACATATGGCCGTCGCGCATCAGCAGCGAGATCGGCTTGACCACTTCGCCGGTGACAAAGACCTTGCTGGCCTCGCGCTGCTCCACGCGCACGATGTCGCCGTTGCGCAGCAGGATGCGCGCCGGGTCAACGCCCTTGCGCAGCAGCCCGGGCATGTCCACGTACCAGGTCTTCTCGCCGCGCGTCACGCGGATGCGGCTGTTGTCGCCGGTCAGGTTCAGTACGCCCCCGGCGCGGTTCAGCGCTTCCACCAGCGTCATCGGTGCGTCATCGATGGGCAGCGTGCCGGGCGTCTTGACCTCGCCGTCCACGTACACGCGCTGGCTGCGGAAGCCCAGCACGCGCACCGTCATCTGCGGGCTGCGCACCACGCGCGAGATCACGCGCGACATTTCCTCGCGCAGCTCGTTGGTGGTCTTGCCGGCCACGTGCATCACGCCGGCATACGGAAACTGGATATCGCCGCTGGGGCTCACCACATAGCCCGGCATGTTCGAGCCGCCGCTGGTGACCGGAATCTCCATCGCGGTGGCCACGCTATAGGTCTGCGTGGGGAACACCAGTTCGGGGTGGTCCCATACCACCACCGAGATGATGTCGCCGGGGCCCACGCGATAGGGCTGCGGCGTGCCGAACAGATCTTCCACGCCCACGTTGGTAGGCTTGGCGCTCTTGCGCAGATCCTCGTTGAGCTTCAGCGTGATGGGCGTGATCTCGGGCGGCTTTTCGGCGTCGCCGCCAGACGCCTGCATGGCGGCATCCGAAATACGCATGCCTGGTGCAGCCGAGCAGGCGGACAGCAGCACCGCCACGCCCAGCGAGGCCAGGGCGGCTCGACGCTGTCCGTCGAAGAAGATGGCGAAACGACCTGATGACATCGCAGTTCTCCCAACGCTGATGCGAGGAGCGCATGGGCGTGCATGGCGCAACGCCGGCTCCTGATGACTGCGAGAGTAGAAGTGCGGCGTCGTGCTTTCGGTACGTTTCACCACATTGGCGCGAGACAGCCACAGGGCACGTTCGGTGGCCCACACGGCGCCCGCGTGTGTGGCGCAGCGTACGGAGTCCGCCGTAGCCACGCCCTAAGCTGCCGTCATCATCCGGCGTGCGGGGAGGCTTTCGTTCATGCGGCTTTTACATGTCATCAATTCGATCAATCCCGTCGGCGGCGGGCCGATCGAAGGCCTGCGGCAGCTGGACGTGTATCTGGCGCAACGTGGCGTCGACGTCCAGATCTGCTGTAACGATGCGCCCGATGCGCCCTACGTGGTCAACAGCGGGCTCGATGTCATCGCCACGGGCCCGGCGCGGCTGCGCTATGGCTTCAACATGCGGCTGCTGCGGTGGCTGCGCGAGCACGGGCACGAGTACGAAGTCATCATCGTGCACGGCATCTGGCAGTTCCACAGCCTGGCCACCTGGCTGGCGCTGCGCCCGCAGCGCACGCCCTATTACGTATTCACGCACGGCATGCTCGACCCCTGGTTCAAGCACCGGTACCCGCTCAAGCACCTGAAGAAAGCGCTGTACTGGGCGGTGGGCGACTACTGGGTCTTGCGCGACGCCCGTGCCGTGCTGTTCACGGCCGAGGAAGAGCGCCTGCGCGCGCGGGAATCGTTCGGCCTGTACCAGTGCCGGGAGAAGGTGACCACCTTCGGCACGTCGCCACCGCCGGCCAACCGCCAGGCCATGCACGCCGCGTTCACGCAGGCGTTTCCCGCCACGGCGGGCCGGCGCAACCTGTTGTTCCTGGGGCGCGTCCACGAGAAAAAGGGCGTCGACCTGCTGATGCAGGGCTTCGCGTCGGTGGCATCCACCGACCCGTCGCTGCACCTGATCATGGCCGGCCCGTGCGAGGTGCCGCTGCGCCACCAGCTCGAAGCCATCGCGCAACGGGCTGGCGTCAGCGACCGCGTGACGTGGACGGGCATGCTGCAGGGCGATCTCAAATGGGGCGCCTTCGAGGCGGCCGACGTGTTCTGCCTGCCGTCGCACCAGGAGAACTTTGGCGTGGCCGTGGCCGAATCGCTCGGCTGCGGCGTGCCGGTGATGATCTCCAACAAGGTGAATATCTGGCGCGAGATCGAGGGCGACGGGGCCGGGCTGATCTGCGATGACACAGCGGCCGATACCGAGCGCGCGCTGCGCCAATGGATAGCCACGCCGGCTGCCGAGCGCACGCTGATGCGCCAGCGCGCGCTGGAATGCTTCGAGCAGCGCTTCCAGAGCAGCCGCTTTGCGGAGCGCCTGCTCGATATCGTTGGCGCGCCCGGAGCCGTGGCCCAGGTCTGAGTGCAGGCAACAGCTGGAAGGTAGCCAGAAAGACAAAGAGCCGCGCGATGCGGCTCTTGCTTCTTGGGGCACGGCCTGACAGACCACCCGACAGGGTGCTCAGGACTCGACGGCGATATCGGCCAGCATCGGCGCGGCGCGCTGCGTGTTGTAGGATGCGCCGCGCGTTTGCAGCACCGCCTCGAGCACCTTTGCGCACACCGCCTCGTTGCCGGCGCCATTCGCGCGGATGCGCGCCATGCCGGCCTGGCGGATCGACTCGCGCCGTGCGTCGTCGGCCAGCAGCGTGCGGCACCAGTGCGCGCATTCGTCCACGTCGTTCCAGAGCACGGCTTCCCGTCCCTCGTCGAACATGGCCGCGTGCTCGCGCGTGCGTTGTGCGCAGAGCAGGCCGCCGGCGTACGGAATTTCCATCGTGCGGGTGGTGTGCAGGTCGCGGTTGCCGGACGAGAGCAGGCCGATGCACACCTTGCTGCCCTGGATGGCGGCCACATAGTCGCGGCCGTCGAGATTGCCGCCCCGATGGTACGGGCGCAGCATCGGCCAGAACGGCGACATGCCCCAGCGTGCGCCCCACACGGAGACCGGCACGCCACGGTTGATCAGGTCGACGATGAAGCGGTCGCGGTTCTCGTTGCGCATCCACGTGCCGATGAACGCCACCTCGGAGCGGAACGCCGGCGGAATGTCGGCGGCATCGGCAAATGGCGCATGCATGACTTCGTCGTAGCTGCGATCCACGCGCAGCACCCGCGACGCGCCCAGCGCGCGGAGTTCCTCGATGTTCTCGTCGCGCACCACCACGCAGGCGTCGTACTCGGGAATGGCCTGGCGCAGCGTGGCAAAGCGCTGGCCATCGCGCGGCCCGGTGGGGTCGTCATGGTTGTAGAGCACGGTCACGGCGCCAATGCTCTTGAGCAGCCGAATGCATTCGATGCCCAGCAGTTCGCCGCTGTCGATCCACGCCACGTCGGGGGTGTCGTTGTCGTTCAGCGAGGCGCAGATGCGCGCCACCCAGTCGTGCATGGACCATTGCAGCGCGCGATAGCCGGTGCGGAAATGCGCCGCGTTCAGCCACCGGTTGCCCAGTTGCCGGTCCACCGGCAGGAACGGGTCGACGATGGTCACGGCGTGGCCAAGGCGGCGCAGCGCCTGGGCCCGGTATAGCGACGTGCACCCTGGCAGCGTCTGGCCGAAATAGAGGATACGGGACATGTTCAAGCAGCTCCCTTGCCGATGATGCGCAACATGCCGCGCGACAGCCAATAGACGATGGCGTAGATGAAGGCCGCCTCCACCCATCCACGCAGGATGTAGTTGGTCAGCCCGGACATGGATTCGATACCCGTGGCGGCGCTGGTCAGGTAGAACGTCCACGTGTAAAAGCGGGTGATGGCCACCGGGCTGAACACCGGTACCCAGCGGCCCGGGCGGCCATCGCGTGACGGCAGCACGTGCCGCGTGGTCTGCGCATCGGCCAGCACGAACGTGAAGATGGCCAGGATGGCCAGCACGCCGGGGTAAAGCCAATCGAACAACGCGAAGCCGCTGCCGAAGATCGAGCCGGTACGGAAGCCGCCCAGCGCGTCGGTGTCGCCGGTAACGGTGTAGAGCATCAGGTCGCCCGTCGACGACGTGGTGACCAGCAGCTTGTCCACGTCCACGCCGAGGGCATCGAGCACCGGGGCCGGTATCGCGCTGACCACACGCTGCCATTCGAGCTTGCGCAGTTCGTCGCGCGCGGAGGCATCCTGCCGCAAGGCCAGGTCCAGCGTGGCGTCGGCAAACTTCCAGTTGGCCAGGCGCGCCAGGAACATGTTGTCCAGGTAGCGCTCGTCCCACACTTGCTGGCCGTCCTCGTTATCGGCTTTCTGCTGTTCGAGGATGGCGCTCCGGTCATTCATCGTTTCAATCGTGGCGCTGATCAGCTGGCTGGCCCCGACATCGTTGCGCTGCGCGCGCGCAATGACCATGCTGGTGGCCAGGTCCGATACCGGACCCTGCAGCAGCGCCAGCGCCAGCCCGAGGATGACCAGGCGGCGTGGCTGGAACAGCCGCATCGGCAGCGTGCGCGTAGCAAAGCCGTAGGCCAGCACCAGGAACACCGAGATCACGCCCATCATCACCAGCCCGCGGCTGTTGCTGCCGATCGACACCACCGCCAGCACGGCCGCGTAGCCCAGCAGTATCCATCGCCAGCGCGAGGTCAGCGGCATGTAGGTATGCACGCCCACCAGCGGGCGCACCACCATGCAGAAGGGCACGTAGGCCAGCGGGTACGTCGCCAGCATGATGCGGTTCACCGCGCCGCCGCTGCCTTCGCTGATGAACCCCACCACGAACACCTGGTACAGCATCGCGGCCAGGCCGACGCAGCCCATCATGATCAACTGAAGGTTGCCCGGCGCACGGAACAGGCCCACCGGCTGGTACACATACTGCACGATGATCTGCCTGGCCCGCATCGCGCTGCTGCTCTTGCGATACAGCTTGTGCGCGCCCAACAGCGCCAGCATGCACACGAACGCGTGGAAGAAGTCCAGTACCGGATGCACGAGGTTGTACGTGAGCGGCTTCCATTCCAGCAGCGTGGCGACCGGCGGCAGCAGGAAGTAGGACGCCGCGTAGCCCAGCAGCATCGAGGTGGAGATCGGATAGGCGCGCAGCCGCGCCGGACGCGCGATCACGTGCACGGCCAGCCCGCCGCCGGCGATGGCCATCAGCGCGGCGGCCACGTTGGCCGCGTTCAGCCAGATCATCGCCTGCACGGCGACCAGCGCCACCCATAGCAGCAGCAGCGCGGTGCGCCAGCGCTGAAAGCGCAGCGGCTCGGGCGCGGCAATGCTGTGCAACGTGGTGGTGGACATGTCGGCCTCCTCGGGCGGATGAGGGGCAGCGTAACGGGGATTGCCCGGCACGGATGTGGGCTAGCACACCTTTCATGCTGCAGTGCGTAGCGTGGGTTGCCGAACAGTGGCGTGGCGCGGCGCGGCGCATGCTTCGTGGCACTCGGCCACATGGCGCCGCGCCCGCAACAGGGGAGGAAACCGTGAAGATCGTGGTGTTCGGCCACCCGGCCTATCTTGGCAGTCCCAGCATGAACGGCTTCGTGACGATGGTGGCCGAAGGCATGCGCGCCAGAGGGCACGACGTGGAGCTGTGGCGGCCGGAAGGCGTGGTGCGCCGGCTCGCCATCGGGCCGCGCTCACGCAAATGGCTCGGCTATGTCGACCAGTATGTGCTGTTTCCAATGCGCGCCGCGGCGCGGCTGCGCCGGATGCCGGGCCAGCCGCTGGTGGTGCTGGGCGACCACGCGCTGGGCATGTGGATGTCGTTCCTGTGGAAGCGGCCGCACGTGATTCACAGCCATGATTTCAACCCGCAGCGCGAACTGGCGGGAGACTTCCCGAGCCGCCATCTCAGCATGACGGGCCGGCTGTACCAGACGCTGATCCGGCGCGGCTTTGGCCGCGGCCGCGCGTTCATCGCCATCTCGCAGGCCACCGCGCGCGACCTCGCGCGCTTCTATCCGGGCCCGATGCCGCGCTGCGACGTGGTCTACAACGGCATCATGTATCCGTTCGTGCCGATGGAGGAGACGGTGGCGCTGGCCAAGCTGCGCCAGGCGGTGCCGGAGCCGGTGGCACCGGGCATGCTGCTGCACATCGGCGGCAACCAGTGGTACAAGAATCGCGCCGGGGTGCTGGCGCTGTATGCGGCGTACTGCCGGCTGACCCCCGCGCCGCGCCCGCTGTGGATGCTCGGCCCGCAGGAGCCCGATGACGACATGCTTGCCGTGGCCGAGCAGGCCCGGCGCGCCGGCGGCGAAGTGCGCTGGCTGGTGGGCTTGTCCAACGAGGTCATCCACGCCGCCTACGCGGTGGCGGCCGTGTTCCTGTTTCCCAGCCTCGAGGAAGGATTCGGGCTACCCATCGCCGAGGCCATGGCCTGTGGTACGCCGGTCATCACCACCAACCTGGTGCCGATGAGCGAGGTGGGCGGCGACGTGGCCACGCTGATCGAACGGATGCCGGAGGACGGGCGCGATGCCTGGGCCGCGCGCAACGCACCGGTGCTGGCGGAAATGGTGGCCTGGCCGGCCGCGGAGCGCCAGCGCTACGCCGCGCGCGCGGTGGCCCATGCCGCATGGTTCTCGCCCGAGCGGGCGCTGAATCAATATGAACGCATCTATCAGGACGTGCTGCAAGCACACACGCTCGCGTAGAAGCGCCTGGCGCGCCTGGCAGGACGGGCGTGCCGAAGCGCCGCGCACGTCCGTGCCAGCCGGGCCGCGCGCCACCCCCGCCTTTGTGCGCTACCGCACAAAACCCCCGCTGCGAACTCCCTACCATCGGCGACGACGACCCCGGATCGGAAATTTTTACATCCGGTCGACCCACGGCCCCCAGCGTGGCCGCGCGGCTGCCTATGAGTGCCCCTGGGAGCCCCATCATGATGACGCAGACGGTTCAGGACCAGATAAATCGCAAGGCATGGCGCAGTGGCGGGGCGCGGCGCCTGTTCGGCGCGCTGGCCGGCTACACCGATCCGGGGGAGGCCGGCGCGCTGGCCGCCGTGGCGGACGAGGTGCGCGGCCAGCCGCTGCTTGATGTGGGCGTGGGCGGCGGGCGCACCGTGCCGCTGTTGCAACGGCTCAGCAACAACTACACGGCGGTGGACTACACGGCCGAACTGGTGGACGTGTGCCGGCGCAACCATCCCGATGCGCGCGTGCTGCATGCCGATGCGCGCGACCTGTCGATGTTTCCCGATGGCAGCTTCGCGCTGGTGATGTTCAGCTGGAACGGCATCGACGCGGTGGACCCGGCCGGCCGCGACGCCATCCTGCGGGAATTCACGCGGGTGCTGCGGCCCGGCGGCCTGCTGCTGTTTTCCACGCACAACATGCTGGGGCCCGGCTACCGGGAAAACCTGCTCAACATGCTGCGCTGGCCCAACGACGCGCGCAATGCAGTCGATTTCGGCATGAAGACGGCGCGCATGATCGCGCGCCTGCCCAGCGGGGCGTTCAACTTCGTACGCCATTCGCGCCTCAACCGCCAGTACGACGGCTTTGGCCTGCGCGTTTGCGCGGCGCATCGCTTTGGCATCGTGATCTACTACACCGAGCTGGAAGCCCAGAAGCGCGTGCTGGCCGACCACGGCTTGCGCACCGAAAAGGTCTTCAGCAACCTGCACGAGCGGGAACTGGACGATAGCGATGACATGCAGCGCGTGTTCTGGTTTCACTTCGTCGCACGCAAGCCGCTGACCGCATAGCGATCGTCAGCGGCGCGCCTGGGCCGCGCGGGGATCGTCGCCGGGCGCGGGCTTGCGCGAGCGCGGGGCCTGCATCGCCAGCAGCGCCTGTTCGAGCTGGCCGAGCACGGCGTCGCGTTCCAGATGCTGGCGGGCCCAGTCCAGGCCCTGGGCGCCCAGCGTGGCGCGCAGGGCCGGCGAGTCGGCCAGTGTGGCGATGGCGGCCGCAAAGGCGTCGTCATCGCCGGGCGGCACTACGAGCCCGCACTGCGACACCACATCGGCCAGTGCCGAGCCGTGCGCGGCCGTGGTGACCACGGGCCGTGCGCTGGCCAGCATGCCGGTGAGCTTGGACGGCATTACCAGGTCTGCCACATCGGCGCGTTGCGGCAGCAGGTGGATGTCCGCCGCGGCCAGCAGGGCCGGAAAACGTTCGTTGCTCTGCAGCGGCAGGAAGCGCACGCGGTCGAGCGCCGCGCAGGCAGCCTGAAGATCGGCGCGCCCCGCGCCATCGCCGCAGAACACGAAATGGATGTCGTCGCGGTGACGCAGATGCGTGGCGGCGGCCGCCAGGTGTTCCAGCCCCTGCTTCGCGCCCATGTTGCCGGAGTACAGCGCCAGCACGGCGTTGTCGGGCACGCCCAGTTCCTGCCGCATGGCGCGAGCGGCTGCGGGCGCGGTCTGGTGCAGCACGGTCCAGTTCGGCAGCAGCATGGTGCGGGCCGGCGCCACGCCTTTCTCGATGGCCAGCGCAACCATGTTGGCGGAGATCGACGACACGCAGTCCTGCCGGCGCAGCAGAAAGCGTTCGAAGCGCGTGGCCAGCCGCTGCATCCACGGGCGCTTGAGCAGGCCCAGCGCGAACGCGGCGTCCACTTCATAGTCCTGCACGTGCAGCCACGCCTTGCTGCCGGCCAGCCGGCTGAACAGCGTGGTGGCGGGCGCGCACATCAGCGGCGGCTCCACCATGAACACCACGTCCGGACGCCAGGCCAGCTGGCGCGCCAGCAGCGGCAGCGTCGACACGGCAAAGCTGGCCAGATGCAGCAGGCGGCGCAGGCCCGATGGCCGTGCCGGCACCCAGACCGGGGCGCGCCAGATGTCCACGCCGTGGCGTTGCTCGCGCCGGTATTGCCACGCGCGATAGCCCTCGCCCACGCGCCAGGCCGGGTAGTACGGCGGCGCGGCAATCACGCGCACGCTGTGGCCGCGCGCGGCCAGCCATTCGGCCTGCTCGGTGGTGTACTTGCCGATGCCCGTCAGCTCTGGCGCGTAGTTGAGGCTGACCATCAGGATCTTCATCGTTGTGCGGTCCTGTCGATGGCCTAGGCGGCGGCCACCGGTTCGGGCGCGCGCAGGCGGCCGTCGGCCACGGCGCGCTGGTAGGTGTCGCGCAGCCCGTCGCGCAGGGCAATGCGGGCGCGCCAGCCCGTGGCGGCGATGGCGCTGCTGTCCAGCCGCTTGCGCGGCGTGCCGTCCGGGCGCGAGGGGTCGAAGCCAATCGTGCCGGCGTAGCCCGTGGCCTGCGCCACGAGGTCGGCCAGCGTGGCGATGCTGACTTCGTCGTCGCTGCCCACGTTCAGGAAGCCATGCCGCGCGGCCTGCCGATACGCGGCCTCAGGCAGCGCCATCAGGTGCAGGCAGGCATCGGCAAGGTCGTCGACGTGCAGGAACTCGCGCAGGGGGCGTCCCGTGCCCCAGACCGAGACATGCGAGGCCCCGCGCGACGTGGCGTCGTGGAAGCGCCGCAACAGGCCCGGAATGACGTGGCTGTTCTCGGGGTGGTAGTTGTCGCCGGGCCCGTAGAGGTTGGTGGGCATGGCGCAGCGGTAGTCGGTGCCGAACTGGCGGTTGTAGCTGTCGCACAGCATGATCCCGGCGATCTTGGCCAGCGCGTAGGGTGCGTTGGTAGGCTCCAGCGCGCCGGTCATCAACGCATCCTCGCGGATTGGCTGCGTGGCCAGGCGCGGATAGATGCAGCTCGACCCGAGGAACAGCAACTTGCGCACGCCATGCTGCCAGGCCGCGTGAATCACGTGCGTGGCAATGGCCAGGTTCTGGTGGATGAACTCGGCCGGATAGGTGTCGTTGGCGTGAATGCCGCCCACGCGCGCGGCGGCCAGGTAGACCTCGTCGATCTGCTCGCTGGCAAAGAATGCCTGCACCTGCTGCTGGTTGCAGAGGTCGAGCTCGTCGTGCGTGCGCGTGACGACAACGGCGTTGCCCTGCGCCTGCAGCGCGCGGGTAACGGCCGAGCCGACCATGCCGCGGTGGCCGGCCACGAAGATGCGGGGCCGGGTATCAGTCATGGTGGTCATAGGCGCGAAAGCCAGCCATGCGCACCAGTGCGTCGCGCCGGGCCGAGGCGTAGTCGGATTCGATCATCTCGCTCACCAGCGCCTCGAAGCTGATCTGGGGCGACCAGCCCAGCTTGTGCCGCGCTCGGCTGGCATCGCCGAGCAGCGTTTCCACCTCGGCCGGACGGAAGTAGCGCGGGTCCACACGCACGATCACGTCGCCCACCTTGCAGGCGGCACGTTGCTGCCCCGGGCGGCTCTCGACGGCCGTGACCACGCCGAACTCGTCGGTACCCTGGCCCTGGAACGCCACCGTGATACCCAGATTGCGCGCGGCGATCTGCACGAATTCCCGCACGCTGTGCTGCTCGCCGCTGGCGATCACGAAATCCTCGGGCTGCTGCTGCTGGAGCATGAGCCACTGCATCTGCACGTAGTCTCGCGCGTGGCCCCAGTCGCGCAGCGCCGACAGGTTGCCGAGGTACAGCGTGTCCTGCAGGCCCAGCGCGATGCGCGCAATGGCGCGCGTGATCTTGCGCGTGACGAAGGTCTCGCCGCGCACCGGGCTCTCGTGATTGAACAGGATGCCGTTGCAGGCGTACATGCCATAGGCCTCGCGGTAGTTCACCGTGATCCAGTATGCGTAGAGCTTGGCGGCGGCATAGGGGCTGCGCGGATAGAACGGCGTGGTTTCCTTCTGCGGAATTTCCTGCACCAGGCCGTACAGTTCCGAGGTGGACGCCTGGTAGAAGCGCGCCGTGCGTTCCATGCCGAGGATGCGCAGCGCCTCGAGCAGCCGCAGCGTGCCCAGCGCATCGGTGTTGGCCGTGTATTCGGGCTCCTCGAACGACACCTGCACGTGGCTTTGCGCGGCCAGGTTGTAGACCTCGTCGGGCTGGCACTGCTGCACCACGCGCGTCAGGCTGGCCGTGTCGGTCATGTCGCCGTGATGCAGGAACAGCCTGCGGTGCGGGTCGTGCGGATCCTGGTACAGGTGGTCGATGCGCTCGGTGTTGAATTGCGAACTGCGCCGCTTGATGCCGTGCACCTCGTAGCCCTTGTCGAGCAGCAGTTCGCACAGGTAGGCGCCGTCCTGACCCGTGATGCCGGTGATCAGGGCGCGTTTGGCGCGCGGCTTGTGCGGCAGTTCGGTCTCGCCGATTCCTGCAAGAGGCTGGAGGTCGTTGGCTCCCATATCTTCCCGTGCTCCTGGCTGATGGCCGCGAACGTTCCCGCCGGGCCGCGGCATGCCCGTGTGGCGACTGTAGCGGTGCACATCGGCGGGCACTGTTGGCTAGCCCACAAAGGCGTGGCTCGACGTGGGGCGCCGGGCAGCCGGCGCGGCCCCGGCGTACGCAGAAACGGGTACGCACCGGTCCGGTGGCCGGGATGAAGCCATGACTTGGGGAGGAGGAAGGGGCGGCGCTGGCGGGTACCGGGAAGGCACCCGCCGGCGCGCGTGTCCGATCAGTCGATCAGAGCGTGGCGGAGGTGCCGGTAGGCACCGTGAAGCGGGTGTCGTCGCGACGGGCCGGCTGGATGCGCGCCGCGTGTTCGTCGCCGCTCACCCATTCCAGCGTGGCGCCGCGCTGCAGGGCCGCGTACACCGCTTCGCCCTTGTTGCGCACCTTGAGCCGCTGGTACAGCGTGCAGGCGTGGCTCTTCACGGTGGCAACCGAGATATTGAGCATGCGGCTGACGGTCTTGATCGGATAGCCGCGGGCCAGCAGCACCAGCACTTCGTACTGGCGCGGCGTGATCTTGAGCATTTCCGCTTCGTCGTAGCTCGGTTCTTCCTCGGCCATCGACACCGGCTGGGCCGGGGCAACGGGCGCCGATGCAATCGGCTGGCCGGGCCGCAGGCTGGTGAGATCGCGCACTGCCACGGCGGCGCGCAGCGCGCTGGCGCAGGCTGCCGCTGCCGAAGGATCTTGCGGCACGGTGGCGGACAGCGGCAGCGGTGCGGCCGACGCCAACGAGGTGACCGACGTGGCGGCCGGCATGGCAGACCGCGAGGCCACCGGCGTGGGCATGGCATCGCCGGCGAACATCAGCCCTTGCACGCTCGAAATGGCCAGCCGGATTGCCGCTTCGATGACGGCCAGCGAGGCCGACTTGGGCAGGCAGCCACAGATGCCGCGCGCGGCGTCGGGCGCCGGCACGTGCAGCGGCAGGGAATCGGCCAGTACCAGGATGCGCTGCGGCGACAGCCGTTCGCGCGCCTGTTCGAGCTGTTCCCATCCCGCCTGCTGGTCGGCGGGCATGCCGAAGACCAACAGGTCGGCGTTTCGTTGTGGAACTTCCAGACGATGGATATCGGTTGGTGCCAGGGCCAGCACATGGCCGAATTCCTGGATGGTTTCGAGCATCTGCAGCAGCCCGAGCCGGAGCAGCGGGTGCTCCTCGATCAGCAAGGCGTTCATTCTTCTTGACTCCCCGTTTATGGGTGAGATGCGGGACGCTTTGCGTGAGGGAAGTACACCGCTGGCCTTGACGCGCGCCATTGGCGGGCGCCGCCTGAATCAGCTGTTACCCCGTGCTTCCGTGTCTGTCCGATGCCCGCTTGTAAGTTGGGCTTGTCCGCGTGACCGGAAGTATGACCCGTACCCTAACCCGAAAGAAACTCTCGCTCCTAAATCGAAACTTAAATTCATCTTATGGGCTGGTCGGAACGAATGCAAGCGGACGGGTTGTGGATGAAGTGGGGTAGTAATGCATGCCATCTCATAATCCATTGCCGGCCTCGTGCATTTGGCGGGACAAATCACCGGCAAGCCATCCAGAGCGCACAGTCATGGGGGTTTCACGGTTGATACAGCAACTTGCGGCAGTGTTTCATGCATGCAACCGATTTGAATGAAAATGGCCCGACGAATATCAAAAACTCACCCGCTTGGGGGGTGTGGCATTAACGAAAATCGTGTGTGGTGACCCAATAATGAAACGCGCCAAAAATATTCCGGATGTCAGTATTTCTGGCTGCAACGTTGGTGGGGAGCCCGGTGAACTAGTGCAAAAGGATGAAGCCGGAATCGTTCCTCGGCAGGACAGAAATACGTGTTGTTGCGTCAGGGCCGCACGGCTTGCACCCATCTCATGCATGAAATACCGCCTGCCGGGAATGAGCCCTGCAATGACAGCGGGCCGCACCCCATGCCCGTGGGTCCGGCCCGCTTTGTCGTCATCGGTGCGGTGGCGGCATGGCTTTCGCGGTTGATCTGCAGGTTGATCCGCAGTAGATCCTCATGGCCCGGCAAGGCCGAAACGTTGAGCGTGCGCTGACTCACGCGCCTCGATTGGGATCGTCGATCGCCGGGCTGCCAGCTCGGCCACCTCAGCGCGACCAATAGCCGGGGCGCTGGTACCAGCCGTGCGGACCACGCACCCAGCGGTCGGGTACGTAGTGATGGCCAGCCCGCGCCGGCTGCCAGTAGCCGCCGCGCCACGCGTAGTTGCCACGGGCGCGGTCATAGTGGCCGGGCACCCAGACCTGGCCCGGCCGCGGACCGGGGCGCACCTCATGGTGCGGCGGGGGCGGCGGGCTCTTGTAGTAGCCATGCGCTTGCGCGGCGGGCGAGAGCAGTCCAAAGGCGCCACCGGTGGCGAGGATGGCGGCAGCAAGCAGGATCTGGCGCTTCATGATGGTTCTCCTTGATTCGGGGGCGGCCGGTAAGGGTGGTCGTTTGCGTGATCGTTCGTCAGGTCGAGGGCGCTCAGTAGCGGCCGCCGTGGTAGTGGTGGTAGTGCGGGCCACGTGGCGGCACCACGATGCACGCGGAAAGCAGCGCGCTGGTGGTGGTCAGCAGGATGGCCAGGGTGATAGCGCGTTTCATGTGGGACTCCATATCCGGTTCGCGTTGAACACGGCTTCACTCTAGCGGCGGCCCCGACGCCAACGCGGTTGCACTTGTAAGGCTGTTTCACATCGCCGCGACGCTGGATTTAAAGTTTTTGCGATGCCGCTGCACCCCGCCGGCCGTTGTGCCACAAGGGCCGGCGGCAATGTGACGTGTGCGTCGGAACGATGTCTGACGTGTCAGCGGCAAATAATGTGGCGTTACATCGGAAATGACTTCTGCAAGGTTTGGACGGCTGGCGCGGCCCGGACGAGGGGCAGCCATTAGTCGGGCGGACCCTGTCGGCGTAGTGCCGGCTTCCCACGTTGTGCGCAGAAACGGGTACGCTTGCTGCAGGTCGGCGCTGACCATGGCACCTCCGCCGCCCCTCAAACAGTGCATGCGTCGCGCGCGCAGGGTGCGTGCGGCGGATGGCAGCAGGGGCGGGCACCATGGCGATGCCCGGTACGCGTCACGGCCGTCGCCATACCCGCTCGCGTGTTTGGCACGAAGCTTGCGCCAGTCTGTTCGCCGTATTCCCGAGGGAGGACGTCATGCCGGTCATGTTCATCGTGCTGGTCCTGCAGGCGCTGGAAGGCCTCAGCCCGCTGTCGGTGCCACAGTTCGCGCGCGTGCGGTTCGACGGCGCGACCGATGCGGTTGCCGTGATCGAACGCACCCAGGCGCCATAGACGCATGGGCATCCGCATGGCCACCTCCTCCGGATTCATCGACTGACAAACCGGAGAGACCGACCATGAATCGCAGTGACGTGACCGACCTCATCATCGAGGCCAAGGTAAGGCGGGGCATTTCGTGGGCCGACGTGGCCGCACGGGTGGGCAAGAGCAAGGAATGGACGACGGCCGCCTGCCTGGGCCAGATGACCTTCGACGAGGCCGGCGCGCGCGCCGTCATGGACATCTTCGACCTGCCCGCCGAAGCCGAGCCGTGGCTGCGCACCGTGCCGTATAAAGGCTCGCTGCCGACGCAAGTACCCACTGACCCGCTGATCTACCGCTTCTACGAGCTGGTCAGCGTCTATGGCACGACGTTCAAGGCGCTGATCCACGAGGAGTTCGGCGACGGCATCATGAGCGCCATCGACTTCCGCATGGACCTCACGCGCGAGCCCGATCCGAACGGCGACCGGGTGCGCATCGAGATGTCGGGGAAATTTCTGCCCTACAAGACGTACTGAGCGGCGTGCGGGTTGGCGTGCGCCGCCGTGCTGGCCGGGCGTGGGCCCGCCAGCGGCCGGCGCCGGATCAGCCGAAATATTCCTGGTAGTAGCGCGTGCACGTGCCCTGCTGGCGGAACGTGTACGGCAGCTCGGCCATGGCGGCGGCTTCCAGGGAGCCAAACGGGATGTCGAGGTCGAATTCGGGATGATCGGCCACGTCGTCGGTGCGGGAGATGTGCTGCGGATTCACGGTAACACTCACTCTATCGAAGGCGGGCCGGGTGGGCGCCGCGTTGCACGGGATGTCGAAGTCGGGCGGCGAGTCGGAAGAATTGCTGCCACGCACCAATCGTACGAAACCCGGCGGCTGGAATCAGCCGGTCTGGACTGAAAAGACTGTTCCAGATCGGGGATCAATCGCCTTTGGCTATCGCGTGGATAGAGGCCGATGCGCAACAACGGCGGTCCGTTGCGGGCGGCCCGGCAGGGCGGATGTCGGGCCCGCGCCACGGTGCTCCACGGTGCGCGCAGGGTGCGTGGCAGGGCGGCGCGTCCGGCGTCACCTTGTCGCCCTGCAGGGCAGAAAGCCCTGCCACGGCATGGCGGCGGGACTATAGTGGCTGTGGAGCCGCGTAGCGAAGCGGTTCTTCACTTCCGTGTCGCCCGACACGCCACTGCCCCACACCACACGCGGGAGCCTTGCCATGAGCCTGCCGCCCTGCTTTGCCGACCGCCGCGAGGCGGGCCAATATCTTGGCCGCCGCCTGGTGGAACTTGGGTTTGCCCGCGCCCCGGGCGATGACCCTCCCCTGGTGCTGGCGCTGCCGCGCGGCGGGGTGCCGGTTGCGCACGAGGTGGCACGCGCCATCGACGGCGTGCTCGACATCCTGCTGGTGCGCAAGATCGGCGCGCCCGGTTATCCGGAACTGGCGCTCGGTGCCGTGGTGGAAGGCGATGCCAGCGGCCACGGGCCGCACACCGTGATCAACGAAGACCCGTGGGCGCAGCGCGCGGTGGAATCGGGCGCGTTCGACGCCGAGCGCGGCCGTCAACTGGGCGAGATCTGCCGGCGCCAGCAACGCTACAGGCAGGGGCGCCCGGTAGCCGCCATGGCGGGCCGCTGCGTGATTGTGGTCGACGATGGCGTGGCCACCGGTGCCACGCTGCGTGCCGCGCTCGACGCCGCGCGCATGGCCGGCGCCTCGCGCGTGGTGGCCGCCGTGCCGGTGGGCTCGGCGGACGGCGTCGACCGCCTGCGCGAAGTGGCCGACGAGGTGGTGTGCCTGAACACGCCGCCGAACTTTGGCGCGGTGGGCGCCTTCTATCTCGATTTCACGCAGACCACCGACGACGAGGCGATGACGCTGCTGCGCGAGGCCGGCTGCGCGTCGATGCTGCCGCTGCGGGCCGCCTGGCCGCGCGCGGAGGTGCCGTTCAGGGAAGGGCCGCTCGCCCGCTGAGCCTGGCCTTCAGGTGCGGCATCAGCCCGCCCGCGTGCAACAGCGCGCGCAGGAAATCGGGTACCGGTTCACAAGCCACGTGGCTGCCGTCGGCCAGGCGCAGCTGCGCGCCGTCCAGGTCGAACAGGCCCGTGGCCCCGTGCGCGAGCGCGGCGGTGTGATGGCACACCAGCACCGGCAGGCCGACATTGATGGCGTTGCGATAGAACAGTCCGGCAAACGACTCGGCCAGCACCACGGCCACGCCCAGGTGCTTGAGCGCCTGCGGCGCCTGTTCGCGCGAAGATCCCATGCCGAAGTTGGTACCGGCCACCACGATATCGCCGGGCCGCACGGCGGACGGAAATTCCGGCCGCAGGTTTGCCAGGCAATGCCGCGCCAGCTCGTCCAGCGGCGCCTTCATGTAGGCGCCGGGCGCCATTGCATCGGTATCGACGTCGTTGCCGAAGCGCCAGATACGGCCGGCATTCGCGTGCGGGAAATCGGTGGCAGGGGTCATGCGAGCAGGCCGCGCGGGTCGGTGATCTGGCCGGTCACCGCGCTGGCGGCCACCGTCATCGGCGAGCCCAGCCAGACCGCGCTGCCGGCGTCGCCCATGCGGCCGGCGAAATTGCGGGCCGTCGAGGCAATGGCGCGGCTGCCCGCCGGAAAGCGCGCCGCGCCATAGCCGGCGCACGCGCCGCAGGCGTTCGGCAGCAGTTCGGCGCCGGCGTCGCGCAGTGCGCCAAGCGTGCCGTCGTCCTGGGCGTGTTGCTGGTCGCGCGCCGAGGCCGGCGCCACGCGCAGCGACACGCCGGGCGCCACCTTCCGGCCGCGCAACACGCGCGCGGCCATGCGCAAGTCTTCGAGCTTGGCGCCGGTGCAGGCGCCGATGTAGGCAATGTCGATCGGCTCGCCGGCGGCCTGCATCACCGGTGCGCTGTTGGCGGGCGAGTGCGGCGCGGCCACGTGGGGCGCCAGCGCCGCGGCGTCGAAGCGATGCGTGGCCAGCAGCGGCGCATCGGCATCGCTGCGCCAATGGCGCGGGTCGATGGCGGCCAGCGTGCCGGCATCGACGCCCGCTTCCGCCAGCCAGCGCATGGTGGTGGCGTCGGGGGCCACCAGCCCGGTCTGCGCACCGAGTTCGGTGCACATGTTGGTGAGCGTCATGCGCTCCTGCATCGGCAGTGCCGAGACCGCGTCGCCGGTGAACTCGATGGCCTCGTAGCCGCCGCCGGAGAGGCCCAGCGTGGCGCACAGGAACAGCATGATGTCCTTGGCGCAGACGCCGTCGGCCAGCGCGCCGCGCCAGTCGATGCGGATGGTCTGCGGCACGCGCAGCCAGATCTCGCCCGTCACCAGCACGCCCACCATCTCGGTTGCGCCGATGCCGAACATGTACGCGCCGAAGGCGCCGCCCGTGGGGCTGTGGCTGTCGCCGCCCACGATGAAGCGGCCCGGCAGCACGTGGCCGCGTTCAGGCAGCACCAGGTGGCAGATGCCCGCGTTGTCGATCACGTTGGAGAGCCCGGCCTCGCGCGCCCAGTCGCGCGTGAAGCGGACGATGGCCTCGGCATCGGGGTCAGTCGCCGGCACGAAGTGGTCGGTGACCACCACATAGCGCGTGGGGTCCCAGACCTTCGCGCCCAGTTCGCGCAGCATCGGCGCCACGCGGCGCGGACCGCTGGAGTCATGCGACATGGCCAGGTCGACCTTGCACATCACGATGCTGCCCGGCGTGACATGCGAGACCCCCGCCGCGCGCGCCACCAGCTTTTGCGCGAGCGTGGCGGGTAGCTGGACGGGGTCGACCGCGCTGCCGCTGGACAAGGTCATTCCGGCTGGGCTCCCGAATACTTCACGACCGTGGCCCAGCGCTTCACGTCCTGCTTCACGAAGCTCGCGAACGCCTCCGGCGCCATGCCGCTTGGCTGCGCGCCATCGGTTTCCAGGCGCTTGCGCACGCCCGGCTGCTCCAGGCCATGGCGTGCCGCCTGGTACAGCGCCTGCAGCGTCTCGGGCGGCAGGTTGGCCGGGCCGAACAGGCCGAACCAGGCGCTCGACTCGAACCCCTTCACGGTGGCGCCAATCGGCTGTGCGCCCGGAAACTGCGGCAGCGGCGCGGGGCTGGTCACGCCCAGCACCTTGAGCTTGCCGGCTTTCACGTGCTGCGCCACGTTGAGCGTGCTGGCGAACATCAGGTCCACCTGGCCCGCCAGCAGGTCCGTGATGGCCGGCGTGGTGCCCTTGTACGGGATGTTGACGATGTAGGTGCCCGTCATCATCTTGAACATGTCGCCGGCCAGGTGCACCGACGAGCCGACCGAGCCGATGCCGAAATTGAGCTTGCCCGGTTCCGAGCGCGCCAGTCTGATCAGTTCGGGGATGTTGTTGGCGGGCAGCTTGGGCGTGGCCACCAGTACGCTGGGCACGTTGGCCACCAGCGTGATCGGCGTGAAATCGGCGATCGGGTCGAACGGCAGCTTCTTGTAGAGCGTGGCGTTGATGGTATGGCTGGTGAAACTCATCAGCAGCGTGGTGCCATCGGCCGGGCTCTTGGCCACCATGTCGGCGGCGATGTTGCCACCGGCGCCGGGGCGGTTCTCGACCACCACGGGCTGGTCCAGCGTCTGCGACATTTCCTGGGCGATGGTGCGCGCCAGCGTGTCGGTGGTGCCGCCGGCGGGCGCGCCTACCAGGATGCGGATGGGTTTGCCGCCCGCGATGGCGGCGTGCGCGGCCGGCGCCGCGAGCAGCAGCGCGGCGGCCGACAACAGCGGAGAAGCCAGTGCCAGCAGCGCGAACGCGCGGCGGCCGGATCTGGCGGATGTGCGGGCAGGCTGGCGGGCAGGTTGATGCACGCCCGGGCGTACGACTGGCATGACTTGTGGCTCCTCGACTTTGTGATCAGGAGTGCGCAGTATGGCGCGAAACGCCTCGCCCGGAAAAGCCGCGACAGTGGGGTGGAAAACCGGCTGCGCTCAGTCCCGCAGGCCGGTGCGGGTTTCGTTCTCGACCCAGACGTTCGCGCTGTCGCCACCGCCCATCGGCGACAGTTCCATACGGTACTCGTAGCGGTCTGGCCGGTACTGGCCCATCAGCAGCTGCACCGGACGTCCGGCCTTGTCGAGCACCACGCGACGCACCGCCAGCAGTGCGCCGCCCACGGGCACGTCCAGCAGCGGGGCCACCACCACGTCGGCCAGGCGGGCCGTGAGCACCTGCGAGGCGCGCCCCAGCTCCACGCCGGCAGCTTCCAGCAGGCGCAGCATCGGCGTGGCCTCCAGGTCCTTGCGCGCCAGTGGGCGGCCCAGGTCGGCGGGCAGGTAGGTGGTGATGTGCGACAGCGGGCGGCCCTTGTAGTGGCGCACGCGCACGATCTTCACGACCGGATCGCCCACCTGGATCTGCAGCGCCTCGGCTACCTCGGGCGTGGCGTGGACCTCGTCGATCGAGACGACCTTGACGGCGGTCTTCTCGCCCATGTCGATGATCGTGCCGAGCAGGCTGGTGCCGCGTTCCTCAGACGCCGCCGGCTTGACCGGATGCGGGTTCACGAACGTGCCCAGGCCGCGATGCCGGCGGACCAGGCCCTCCTGCACCAGGCGGTCGAACACGCGGCGCATGGTCACGCGCGATGCATGGAACTGCTTGGCGAGATCGATTTCGCCAGGCAGCGGGCCCTGGCCGAAACGGCCTTCCACAATCTGCTGGCGGAGCACCACGTAAATCTGGTGATACAGGGGAACGACGGCTTCACTCATGGTTGTACCTGGCGAATGCGCTAACAAGTCCGTGACGCGAGTAATGTACTGTAAATCAGACATAGAGCCTAGCATGAAACATGGCAGCGGCGCGCCGGCCACTATGTAACGGCCGATTTGTTGCCTGCCGGCATCGGGGCTGCCAGGTTCCGCAAGAAAGGCTCTCCAATCCCCGCGATTCCCGCTGTGCACTGGCGCACATGCACATCGACGCTCACCACGCCATGGACGAAGCTCGCCCTTCCAGACTTGCCGGCACACGAAGAGCGGCATATGGATCACGACAAGAACATTGTTTCATGGCCGTTACGCCGCGCGGGCATGCGGGTTTGCGTGGAGGTGCGCGCTAACTCATTGAATGCAGGCCATTTTTGGAGCGAGTGTTGGGCGTTGGCCGACTACCGGCCGGAACCCGTGTCACAGCCCTGTGACATGTCTACTGCCGCGCACAGGCCGCGCCGCCGTGCTGATGCCGATTTGGCTGGGGAAGTTCCCGCCCAAAAGCCCGCGAGCCGTTGTATTTCAATGGGTTTTCCCGATTCGCGGCGGGGCTGGCACTGAATATGCGCAAGGGGAGGCTGGTCTGGCAACCGTGCCGGACCTGAACCTCCAGCCGATGTTCTCGAGAGCGCCGGCCGGAGGCTGAGCCGCAGCACAAACCTCCTGGGAGCTTCGTATGAAAAAGACTTTACTCGCGTCGGCAGTAGGCATTGCCCTCGGCTTCGCTGGTCAGGCAATGGCGAACCCGACCAACAATAACCACGGTGACGGTGACAACAGCAACACCGCTACTGCGACTTCGACTCAGAGCGGAGCCGGCGCATCCGCGAACGAATATTCGAAGACGTACCAGGACAACAGCACCGATACCAAGACCAACACCCTGACCTCGACCCGCACTTCCACGCGGACCGAAACGCAGACCAACACCAACTCGAAGAACCGTACCCGGCAGGATGTGGGCGGCCTCGGGAATGCAGCGGCAGCCAACGGCAGCACCGCCACCGCCAACTTCAGCAACGCGTTCAACAGCAGCAAGGCGCTGGCGATCAGCAAGCTGAGCGGCAGCGTGTCCGGTAACGCCATCAGCAACATCGGCAACTACGCCACCAACAGCGGCAACGCCAATGGTGCGGCCGGCGGCGCTGGCGGCAATGGCTACGGCGGCACCGGTCAAGGCGGCACGGGCGGCAACGGCGGCAATGGCGGCAACAGCGGCAACGGCGGCAGCGGTGGCAGCGGCGGCTCGGCCAACAACGGCAGCGCAACGTCGGGTTCGGCCACCAACGGCAGCGCAACGGCCGGCAATGGCGGCCGCGGCGGCAATGCCGAAGGCTATGGCGGCAATGGCGGTTCGGGCCGGGGCTATGGCGGCGATGCACTGTCGGCCAGCCTCGGTGCCGGCGGCCGTGGCGGCTCGGCACTGGGCGCAGGCGGCAGCGCTGGCGCTGGCTCGCGCGGCGGCGCCGGCGGCGACGGCGGCTGGGCCAGGGGCAGCGGCGGTACTGGCGCTGGCGGCGGCCTGGGCGCTGGCCTGGGCGGCGGCCTTGGCGCTGGTGGCAGCAGCGGTGCGTCCAACTCGTCGAACGAGCGCGGTGCGGGCGCTGGCGGCACGGGCACGGCTACGGCTGGCGCCGGCGGCGCAGGCAGCGGCACGGGCACGGGCACGGGTACTGGCACCGGCACCGGCACGGGTGGCACGGGTACCGCCACCGGCGGCGCAGGCGCAGCGGGCGGTACCGCTACCGCTACCGCGGCAGCCGGCGCTGGCACGGGCACGGGCGGCGCTGGCGGTGCTGGCACGTCCACGGCGGGTGCTTCCACCGGCGGTGCCGGCACGGGCACTGGCGGTGCTGGCGGCGCGCAAAACAGCGTAGCCGGCAATGGCGGCGCTGGCGGCGCGGCCACCAATGGCAGCGCCACCACCTCGGCATCCAATGGCAGCGCAACGGCCGGCAGCGGCGCAGTGGGCGCGGCCTCGGGTACCGGCGGTGCGGGTGGTGCCGGCGGTGCGGGTGCTGGCGGCACGGGCGGTGTGGGCAATGGTGCAGTGGGTGGCGCTGGCGGCAATGGCGGCACCAACTACGTCGATGCCGGCACGTTCAACATGTCCAATGCGATGACCAGTGTCGGTCAATCCGCAGCGGGCATCATGATCGCCAACCAGAACAGCGGCATGGCATCGCTGGTGCAACAAAGCGTCAATGTGCAGGCCAACATGAACGTTGGGCGGTAAGCCACTGGTGGGCTCTGTTCCGTTCCGCACGGAGCGGAACAGGCCGCCAGGGTTCAATCCGGCAGGGTAGTACCGCGCGGTGGACGTTTTGCTGCGCGGCGCTGCATATGCCGGCACGCCTGCAAGTCCGCAGTGGCGCTCCCGGCAACGGGAGCCCGCCGCGGCGTACAAGGGGAGACGCACCATGCGATCGCATTGCCGAGCTGTCGTGGCACTGACAGCCCTCCTGGCCTGGCCATTCGCCCAGGCTGAAGCAGGACCGCCCATCGCCGAGGCAAGCGCCACGGCCGTGGCGGTTGCAAGCAGCGAATCGGGCACGGCCACCGCAGTGGCTGGCGCAGCGGCCAGTGTTGCCGCCACAACGCCGGACAAGGGGCCGGCACCCAGGCAACTCAACGTATTCGGATCGACGGCCAGGGCAGTGGCCAGCGGGAGACTCGACGACGTGCGCGGTGGCGCCGAAGTGGTGGTCAACGACATGCGCCTGCATGGCACGGTTGGCGACAACGCGGCCATCAACACGTTCTCCGGCAGCAACATCGTGTCGGAGGGATCATTCGCGAATGCTGCCGGATTGCCTACCGTGATCCAGAACTCCGGCAACAACGTATTGATCCAGAACGCGACCATTCTCAACGTCCAGTTCAAATGATCATGCGCAGCCTGCTGAAGGCCGCCTGCGTGGCGGCGGCGCTGGGCGGCATTGTCAATGCCCACGCCGATACCGTCCGCGTACCGGGCGACCAGGGCAACTCGTACTACGTGCCGGTCACGAGCCTGCGCGAAGCGCGTTTTCGCACGACGATCCGCCAGCAATACGACTTCAGCTGCGGATCGGCGGCGGTGGCCACGCTGCTGACCTACCAGTACAACTTCCCGACCACGGAGCAGACGGTCTTCGCCAACATGTACGTGAACGGCGACCAGGCCAAGATTCGTGCCGAGGGCTTCTCGCTGCTCGACATGAAGCGCTTCCTGGAGTCGCGCGGCTTCGAGGCCGATGGCTACGAGCTGCCGCTGTCCAAGCTGGAGGAGGCGCAGATCCCGGCGATCGTGCTGATCGTGGAGAACGGCTACCACCATTTCGTCGTGGTGAAGGGCGTCAAGGGCAACCGTGTCCTGATTGGCGACCCCGCACGCGGCACCCGCGCCCTCGAGCGCGAACACTTCGAGCGGATCTGGGACAGCAGTCTGCTGTTCGTGATCCACAACCGCACCGATCAGGCGCGCTTCAACATGGCCTCGGACTGGCGCGTGGCGCCAACGGGCCCCTACGCGATGGGAATACCGCGAGACAGTCTGTACTTCACCGTCATGCCCAAGCATGGCGCCTCCGATTTCTGAGTTGAGGAACGTCATGGCCCAGACAACCGTTTCATCCGTGCCCAGACGCACGGCCGGTCATGCGACCGCCGCCGTGCTGCTCGGTGCGGGTCTGGCCTGCGCGGGCACCGCACAGGCTGGAACCGAGGCACTGGCCAGCGAGACCACCGAAGCCATCGATAACACCGGCGTGGCCTTCGCGTCCGCCATCGACCTGGCCGTGCTGCCGGCCGCCACCGAGTTGCCGGTGGTGGAGCTGGCCGCCGCCGCACCGTCCATTGCGGTGGCCGCCGTTGCAGCGCCCGCCGTGGAGGTGGAGGCAGTCTTGCCGCAACCTGTTGCAGTCGAAACCGTCGCCGAAGCGCCTGCGCGAGGAGTCATTCCGGTAAACAAGGCCAGCGTGGCCCGGCATCACCCCGTCGAGGATCCGCTCGCGTCAGCCATGAACCTGGCCACGCGTGACCCCGATGCGCCGGTGTCCGCGGCACGCAAGCAGATGGCCAAGTGGAAGCCGGTCGCGCAGGCGCGGCTTGAAGAGTCGCGCGGGGGTTTCGATGCAGGCGGGCTGCAGATCGGCTTCGGCATCGACCGTGCGGTGTACGTAAACGGCGCGCTGGCCGTGTCGACGAGTATTTCCATTCCCGATATCAGCAGCATCACGGCAGCCCAGGCGCATCAGCTGTCGCAGGCACTGGGCCAGGTCACGGTGGCCGTAACCGCCGCGAACAACGCCGCCAGCGCGGCGGTGGCGGCGGCCCAGGCGGCTGCGGCGGCCGCCCAGGGCGCGGCCGGGCAGGCCGGACAGGCGGCCACCGCGACAGCCAGCGGCGCGGCTGCCGCGGCGCAGGGCGCGGCCGGTGCGGCCAGCAGTACGGCCAGCGCGGGCGCCACCGGTGCTTCCGCCATGGCGGCTGGCGCGGCGGGCGTGGCGCAGCAGGCGGTGGCCACGGCGGCCGGCACGGTGGTCACCAACGGCCTGCTGACGGTGATCCAGAACGGCGCCGGCAACACGGCCAATCTCGGTGCGGTATCGAACATGCCCGGCACCGTGATCCAGAATAATCTCAACAACCAGAACATCCAGAGCCTGATGACGCTCAACGCAAGCGTGAACACCCTGGCGGCGTTCCGCTCACAGATGGCAAATACCGCGTTGAACAGCGTTCTACAAAGGTCGGCAGCAATGAGGTAAATCGCGTGTAGTCATGAACGAACAGGAGCGGGCCCTGCAGTGAAGCCCGCCGTCCCGGGGGAGGAAGACGTCATGAAGAAGCGTTCATTGCAGGGCATCGGCTATGCCGGATGCTCGATGCTCTTGCTTGGGGGCATGGCCCAGGCCCAGACCGCGCCAGACGCGGGGCCGCCGGCCGCCGCCAGGCTCGAAGCCCTGCAGAAGGAGCTGGCAGACCAGGCCCGCCAGCTCGACGAAATGAAGCGTGCGCTGGCCGACCAGCAGGCCACCATCCGCGAGCTGCGCAGCACCGTGGATGCCGAAACGCTGCAGCGCAAGCGCGGTGGCCAGGGCACCGGCGTCACTGGCGGCAACATGGCCACCAATGCCGCGGCCGCCGGCGCGGCGTCCAGCGCCACCCAGATCAACAACACCGTGCAGCAGGGCGTGCAGGCCCAGCAGGCGCCCATTGCCGCGCCGCCCGACGGCACGCAGCAGGGCGAGGCCGCGCAGCCCGGCGAAGCGGCTGCCGGCGTGGAAGAGCCGGTTGGCAAGCCGCCCGAACGCGAAACGCGCCCGCCCGAAATCGCCCCGATCTTCGACCAGCCGGGCGTGCTGACGCCAGCCGGCAAGATCATCGTCGAACCGAGCTTCCAGTACGGCTACTCGTCGAGCGACCGCGTGGCGCTGGTGGGCTATACGGTGATTCCGGCCGTGCTGATCGGTCTGGTGGACGTGCGCCAGGTGAAGACGTCCACGTACATCGGCGCGGTGGCATTCCGGTATGGCCTGACCAAGCGGCTGGAAATCGAAGCGAAGGTGCCGTACGTGCATTCGAGCAGCGACACGGTCAGCCGCGAGGTGTTCACCGGCACCGCCGTGGACAACGTGTTCAACTCCAGCGGCAGCGGCCTGGGCGACGTGGAAGCGACGTTGCGCTACCAGCTCAACTACGGCAACGAGAAAATGCCGTTCTTCATCGGCTGGCTGCGCTACAAGTCGAACACCGGCAAGGACCCGTTCGAAGTGGTCACCGACTGCATTACCCGCTGCGTGAGCAACACCACGGGTACCGGCCTGCCGCTGGGCATGCCCACGGGCACCGGCTTCCAAGCCATCCAGCCCGGCGTGACGTGGCTGCTGCCGACCGATCCGGCCGTGTTCTTCGGCACCTTCAGCTACCTGCACAACTTCGCGCGCGACAACGTCAGCCGCACCGTGCTGAACGGCGAGAAGGAAAACCTGGGCAAGATCGCGCCCGGCGACATCTTCCAGTTCAACTTCGGCATGGGCCTGTCGCTGAACGAGCATGCCTCGTTCAGTATCGGCTACGACCAGAGCATCATCTGGCCGACCAAGCAGAACGGGCAGACCATCCCGGGGTCGGTGCGCATCACGCAGGGCACGCTGCTGGTGGGGTACTCGTATCGCTTCAACAACCGCTACACGCTGAACCTGTCGGTGGGTGCGGGGCTGACGCGCGACACGCCCGACCTGACCGTCACGGTGCGCCTGCCGATCACATTTTGACGCCTCGATGCAGCGCCAGGTGACGCCCAGTTTCCATGGGCCGCGCATCATCCCGAAGTCAGCCGTTCGGTACCTTGCGCCGGGCCGGCGGAGAGAGTAGAACGAACGAAACCGTCCCTGACGGATGACCCATGAAACCGGGGCGGCCTGACAGAGGAGGCAGTCATGCGCAAACGGATCTTCTGGTTGTTGCCCGACCTGGCAAGCGCCCGCCGTACCATGGACGACCTGCTGCTGGCCCGCATCGAGAACGGCCACATCCATTTCGTGGGCCGCGATGGCGCCGACATGACGGGCCTGCACGAAGCCAACCTGTTCCAGACCTCGGACATCGTGCATGCCGCGGAAATGGGGCTGATGGTGGGCGGCGGCGTGGGCATCGTGGCCGGCGTGGTGGTGGCCATGTTCCCGATCGTCAGCGATACCCCGCAATGGGGCCTGGTGGGCGTGCTGGCGGTGCTCGGCGCCGTGTTTGGCGCCTGGGCCTCCAGCATGATCGGCAGCTCCGCGCCGAACAGCCGGCTGAAGGCGTTCGAGAAGGACATCGAGGCGGGCAAGCTGCTGCTGATGGTGGACGTGCCGCGCGGCCGCGTGGAGGAAATCGAAACGCTGCTGCAGAACGCCCATCCGGAAGCACGCTTCGCCGGACTCGACCCCGCGGTACCGGCGTTTCCCTGAAAACGCCGCCGGGCCCCGACGCCTGGCATTGCTGCCGGTTCGGTGGCGGGCTAGGCCCGCCCGAACGGCAGTACCGAGGGGCTCAGCCGCATCGCACCCAGCAGGCGAGACATGACGTTGTTCGATGCGCCATCGAATGCGCGGGCCAGGCGGGCCAGGATGACGTCGATGCCAAGTTGTGGCGTCTCACGCGGGGTGCTGTTGCACAGCCACCGCACATGCATGCCGCCGCAATTCGGGTCGAACACAAACGCCTCGCTGGGCGACCACACGACGAGTCCGGCGTGGTTGGCGCTGGTAAGCCATTTGTGGGGCGTGGCGCCGAACATCCCGCCGTAGTTGTCGGAGCGCCACTGGCCAAACGCCAGCAGCATCATGGCCATGCCCGCCCCCGAAAAGTCCGGCACATAGGTGCCCATGGCGTGGGCCAGGACTTCGAACTCGCGCTGCAGGTCTTCAAGGTTGCCGCGGAATGCATCGAAGCCGGGCGTGGGGCAGCCGCGCGTGCCGTCCCATGACGCACGGACGGTTTCCAGGTACTGGCGCGTCTGCAGGAATGCCACGGTGGGCGTGATGAGGCCAGGGGGCGGCGTGTTCTCGATCAGATGTGCCGTAATGGCCAGGCTGAGCGCCATGCACCACCCTTCGCCACATCGAATGTTGTACTGGTCGAAACGAAAGGAGCCAAGAATCGAGATGCGCACGATGCGATAACGCCCAATGGACGTCGGGGTGAATGTCTGATGGTGGGGTTGATGGCCGGCGGTGCGGCAGGGCACTCGCGACAGGCGCACAGTCTTGCAGAACCTGGCATTGCTGGCGTTGTGGCGCGTCAACGGCAACCCGTGTCCGACCGCTACAACATTCCCACGCCCTGACGGGCGCCTGGCGCGTCACAGATTTGAACAATTACCTCTATTCGGTTACCTTCCGGGTTGCCGGCGCATGCATGCGCGGCAAGAAAGCGGCACATAACTAATCAAGCCAGCGCTTCTGGAGGGGTCACAATTGAAGAACGCAAAACGCATTGCGTGCGGCATGCTTGCCGCCACGCTCGGGTTTGTCGCGCCCATGGCGGCGCACGCGGAGCCCGGCATTTCCAAAACCACCATCCGGATCGGCCAATCGGCCGGTGTCAGCGGCCCCGTGGCCGGCTCCGTCAAGGAGCAGATCGCGGGCGCCCAGGTGTACCTGAACCACATCAATGCCAGTGGCGGCGTGGCGGGCCGGCGCATCGAGCTGCTGACGTACGACGACGGCTTCGACGCGAAGCGCACGCCCGACAACGTGCGCAAGCTGATTACCGAGGACAAGGTGTTCGCGCTGTTCATGGTGCGCGGCACGCCGCAGAACGAGAGCATCCTGCCGATCATCGGCGCGGAGAAGGTGCCGCTGATCGCGCCGCTGACCGGTGCCATCACGCTGCACCGCCCGGTGAACCGCTACGTGTTCAACGTACGCGCCAAGTACCAGGACGAAGTGGCCCGCGCCATCAATCACCTGGCCACGTCCGGCATGAACCGCATCGCCATCTTCTACGCCAACGACGGCTTCGGCCAGGACGTGTTCGAAGGCTTCAACACGGCGCTGCAGGCGCGTGGCGTGCAGCCGGCCGGCGCGGCGTCGTTCAACCGGCCGATGGGCGATATCGGCCAGGGCGTGGCCAGCGTCAACAAGGCCAATCCGCAGGCGGTGCTGGTGATCGGCTCGGGCCTGGAGGCCGCCAAGATCATCCGCGAGATGAAAAAGGCCGGCAGCGAGGCGCAGTTCGTGACGCTGTCGAACAACGCCGCCGACTCGTTCATCAAGGAGCTGGGCGAGGACGGCAAGGGCCTGATCATCACGCAGGTGGTGCCGGGCATGAACTCGGGCCAGATGAGCATTGCCAGCGAGTACCGCAGCCTGGCCAAGGCGCAGAAGCAGGAGCCCAGCAACGCGGGCATGGAGGGCTTCATGTCGGCCAAGGTGCTGGTGGAGGGCCTGCGCCGCGCCGGTGCCGAGCCCACGCGCGAGAAGCTGGTGGCCGCGCTGGAAGGCCTGCGCGACTACGACCTTGGCGGCATCCTGATCAGCTACAGCCCCACGCGCCATACCGGCTCGTCGTTCGTGGAAATGTCGATCGTCTCATCCACCGGCAAGCTGATCCGCTGACTCCCGCTGACGCCCGCTGACGCCAGTGGCGTGCCGGAGCGCTGCGGTATAGTGGCCGCCATGGCAACCGATACCGCAGTACATCCTTTCTCGCTGGCCGGGCGCGTGGCCCTGGTCACGGGCGGCGCGCAGGGCCTGGGCCTGGCGATTGCCGCCGGACTGGCCGACGCCGGCGCACACGTGCTGATTTGCGCGCGCAATGCGCAGCGCGTGGCCGATGCCGTGGCGCACCTGCAAGCGCATGGCGCGCAGGCCGAGGGCGTGGTGCTCGACATCAACGACGAGCACGCCGCCGAGCAGGCGTTCGCCGGCATTGCCGCGCGTCATGGCCGGCTCGACATCCTGGTCAACAACGCCGGCGCGCGTAATCGCAACAGCATGGCGCAGCTCGACGCCGGCGACCTGCGCGCCATGCTCGAGACCAACCTGGTGGCGCCCTACACGCTGTGCCGGCATGCCGCGCAGCTGATGCGGCAGGGCCAGTACGGACGCATCGTCAATGTGAGTTCGATCGCCGGCCAGGTGGCGCGCGCCAACGACGTGCTGTATCCGGCCACCAAGGGCGGCCTCGATGCGCTGACCCGCGCCATGGCCGCCGACCTGGGCCGGCAGGGCATCACCGTCAACGCCATCGCGCCCGGCTACTTCGCCACCGAACCGAACCAGGCCATGGTCGAGGACGCATCGGTGGCCGAATGGCTGCGCAACCGCACCTCGCTGGGCCGCTGGGGGCAGCCGACGGAAGTGGCTGGCGCGGTGGTCTTCCTGGCCTCGCCGGCCGCCTCATACGTGACCGGACAGGTGCTGGCCGTCGACGGCGGCTACCTCGGCCACTTCTGACGATCCTGCCGAACTTGCCAGCCTAGCGTGCCTTGCCCGCATTCGCCGGGGCGCCATAGTGCGCGCGCAGGCAATCGATCATGGCCGCCGCGGCTGCCGAATCGCCGCGCTCCTTGAGCCGCACCAGGCAGATCTCGCGAACCAGCGCCGGCATCTGCATCGGCCGCACCGCCAGCCCCTCGCGCCGGAACTGGAACAACGCCAGCGCCGGCACCACCGACACCCCGAGCCCCGCCTCCACCAGCGCCGCCACGGTGGCCAGGTGCTCCACCTCCATCACGCCGCTCAGCTTCATCGGATGCAGCGCCGCATCCAGATGCTGGCGCACGCTGCTGGTTCGCGAGAGCTGGATGAACGGCAGGCCAGCCAGCGCCTGCGGGGCAATGCGGCGCCGGGCGGCCAGCGGGTGGTCGGCCGGGCACACAAGGTGGAAGGTGTCGTGCACGAGCGATTCCACGCGCAGGTCGGCGTCCTGCGCCGGGGCCGGTGCCAGCGCGAAGTCGGCCTGCCCGCGCCGCACCATGTCGATGCAGCCATCGGCCAACTGGTCGAACAGTTCGAGCGAGATGCCCGGATAGCGGCGATGGAAGTCCGCCAGCAGCGGCGGCAGGTCGCCCCCGGCCAGCGACGGCAGCGCGGCAATCGCCACGCGGCCCTTGCGCCGCTCGGCATGGTCGCGCAGGTCTTCGAAGGCGGCCTCGAAATCGGCCAGCAGCCGGCGCGCCACTTCCTCGAAGCGCCGGCCGTCGGGGCTCAGGTCCACATGGCGCGTGGTGCGTTCGAACAGGCGGTTGCCGGCCTGCTCTTCCAGTGTCTGGATCAGCGTGCTGAAGGCCGATTGCGACAGATGGCAATCCTGCGCCGCGCGCGTGAAATTGCGATGCGTGGCCAGCGCCACGAAGGCGCGCAGGTGCTTGACCGAGAGGTTCGACAGCATGGCGGCGGCGCCACCAGATGGTGCGCGGATTCATTCAGGAAGTCGATAGATTAATCCAAATAATCCGTTTTTGCGTGGCAGAACGCGCGCCTAGAATGGCATCGCCAGACCCCTTTCTTCCTCGGATGACGCCCATGAATGCTCCCCTGCTGATCGGCTCCGGCGCCGGCTTTTCCGGCGACCGCACCGACGCCGCCCTGCCCGTGGTGCGTACCTTGATTGCCGCCGGCGGCCCGGCCGCGCTGATCTTCGAGACACTGGCCGAGCGCACGCTGGCCCTGGCGCAACTGGCGCGCCGCGACAATCCCGAACATGGCTACGAGCCGCTGCTGGACCAGTTGCTCACGCCCGTGCTGGGCCTGTGCCTGGCCAACCGTATTCCGATCATCGGCAACTTCGGCGCCGCCAATCCGCGTGCCGCCGCGCGCCGCATCGTGGCGCTGGCTGGCGAGCTTGGGCTGCCCACGCCGCGTGTGGCGGTGGTGGAGGGCGATGACTTGTCGCACGACGCCGGCCGCGCGCTGTTGCGCGACATCGTTGGCGATGCCTTCCCCGAGGCCCGCTTTGTCTGCGCCAACGCCTATATCGGCGCGCGCGGCATTGCCGACGCGCTGCGCGCCGGCGCCCAGGTCGTGGTCTGTGGCCGCGTGGCGGACCCGGCGCTGGCCGTAGGCCCCGCCATGGCCCATTTCGACTGGGCATGGGACGACTGGAACCGCCTGGCCGCCGCCACGATGGCCGGCCATTTGCTGGAGTGCGGCGCCCAGGTCAGCGGCGGCTACTTTGCCGACCCGGGCATGAAGGACGTGCCCGACGTGCACGCCGTGGGTTTTCCGATCGCCCGGCTCGACGCCGATGGCGGCATCGAGATCTTCAAGGCGGCCAATACCGGCGGCTGCGTGGACCTGCGCACCGTGAAGGAGCAGCTGCTGTACGAAGTGCATGACCCGAGCGCCTACCTGACGCCCGACGTGGTGGCCGACATCGGCGCGGTGACCGTGGAGCAGGTGGGCCCGGACCGCGTGGCCGTGCGCAATACCCGGGGCCATGCGCGCCCGGCGCAGCTCAAGGCCAACCTGTTCCACCAGGGCGGCTGGTTTGCGGAAGGCGAGATCTCGTACGCGGGGCCCAACGCCGCCGCGCGCGCCCGGCTGGCCGCCGATATCGTGCGCCGCCGCATGCAGGGGCTGGGCTTCGACGTGCCGGTGCGCTTCGACCTGATCGGGGTGCTGAGCGTGTTCGGCGACGATGCCGGCACCATGCTGGCCGCGCCGCAACCGTGCGAGGCCCAGGCGCACGACGTGCGCATGCGGGCCGCGCTGGCCCACGAAGACAAGGCCGTGGCCCAGGCGCTGGTGCGCGAGGTCAATGCACTCTACACGTGCGGTCCGGCCGGCGGCGGCGGCGTGCGCACCGCGTTGCGCACCCGGCTGAACGCTACTTCATGCCTGGTGCCGCGCGACGCCGTTGCGGCCACCCATTCCTTCATCGATGCCTGACCGGAGCCCCGCCATGACTTCAGCCCGCACCGCGCCGCTCTATCAGTTCGCACACGGCCGCACCGGCGACAAGGGCGACCGCTCCAACATCAGCGTGATTGCCTACGACGCCCGCGACTTCGATCACCTGGTGACGCATGTCACCGAGGATGCCGTGCGCGCGCTGTTCGCCGCGCGCCAGCCCACGGCCGTGCGGCGCTATGTCGTGCCGTCGATCCAGGCCATGAACTTCGTGATCGATGGCGTGCTGGACGGCGGCGTCAACGATGCCCTCAATCTCGACACCCACGGCAAGGCGCTCGCGTTCCTGCTGCTGGGCCTGCCCATCCCCCTGCCGCCGCGGCTCGCCGGCGGCGCCGCATGATTGCCGAGCCGACCCCATGTCAAAACGATTCGAGGAGACACAGATGTACGGAATCCGCAGGCCGCTGGCCGTTGCCGTTCTCGCCACGTTCGCGGGCCTGGCCTTGCCCGCCGGCAGCGCGTGGGCCGAGTATCCAGACAAGCCCATCCGCTTCGTGGTGCCGTTTGCGGCCGGCAGTGCCACCGACCAGCTCGCGCGGGCCATCGGCCAGGCCATGACGGTGGACAGCAAGGCGACGGTGGTGGTGGACAACAAGCCCGGCGCCAATGGCTTCATCGCGGCCACCGACGTGGCGAAGGCCACGCCCGACGGCTACACGGTGCTGATCACCACCAACACCACGCACGCCGCCAACGAGCACCTGTTCAAGAAGCTGCCCTATGACCCGGTGAAGGACTACGCGCCGCTGACCGCGCTGGGCCGGGGCGGCCAGATCATGGTGGTGAACCCACAGGTGCCGGCCAAGACCGTGGGCGAGTTCATCGCACTGGCCAGGAAGGAGCCGGGCAAGCTCAGCTTCGGCAGCGGCAGTTCGTCGTCGCGCATTGCCGGCGAGCTGTTCCAGCAGATGGCGCATGTGCAGCTGCTGCACGTGCCGTACAAGAGCAATCCGCTGGCCATCACCGACCTGCTCGGCAATCAGATCCAGATGATGATCACCGATACCGCCACCGGCCTGCCGCAGGTGAAGACGGGCAAGCTGCGTGCGCTGGGTGTGTCGGGCAAGTCGCGCTCGCCACTGGCGCCCGATGTGCCAACCATCGACGAAGCGGGCGTGAAGGGGTACGAGATGAGCTACTGGTTCGCGGCTTACGCGCCGGCTGGCACGCCGCCGGCGGTGGCCACCAAGCTCAGCCAGATGCTGGTCAAGGCGGCGAAGAGCGACACCGCGTCGAACTTCTACAAGTCCACCGGTACCGATGTGTTCACGAGCTCGCCCGCCGAACTGACGAAGTTCCAGGCGCAGGAGTCGGACAAGTGGGGCCGCATCATCAAGGCGGCGGGCATCCAGCCGGAATAAGCCGGGCGGGCGGCGCAAGCCGAACATCAAGGCGTCCGGCCGCCGGCAACGGCATCGGATCGCGCACGCAGAAACGGGTACGCTGGCGAGGCAGGCGTACCCGTTTTTTTGTGTCGCGCCCGCCTCGCCCCCCGGGGCAAGGGGGGCGTTGCCGCTTACTGCTGAACGTGCTTCAGCCGGTAATCCACCGCATACGGCAGCTTGCCCGGCTTGGCCGATCCCACCGGCTGCGACAGCTTGGTGAACTCGGTCTCGTTCAGCGTATCGAGCCGGCCCAGCGTGGCGGCCGTCTTGCCGCCGCTGACCACGGCGTCCGGCGCCAGCGCCACCATGGCCGCGGCAGCCTGATGCACCACGGCAAGATAGCTCGCTTCGCTGTTGAGGTCGACCTGCTTCAGGTCGATGAACGTGCGCAGCCAGTCGCCCCAGTAGAACTCGGTGTATTCGGTGGCGCCGACGGGCTGGCTGTAGCCGATGTCGCGCGTGAAGTACACCAGCGAGCGGTACCGGTCGTTGCCCAGGCCGTTCGACAGGCCCACGGCGCGCGGCAGGTCGGCCGGGTAGACCGGGCGGTTCTCGCCGTCCTTGAGCCACAGCAGCTTGCGCTCGCGCATCGCACGGAAGAACTGGCCGCGGTTCAGGCCCGACAGGTTGTCCTGCACGCGCACCCACATCTTCGCCTGCATGCCGCCCGTGGGCGCCTCCGCCACCGTGCTGAAGGCGTGGTGGCCGTCGGTCAGGTACGGCTCGCCGTAGGGGCCCACCACCAGCGTCTTCATGTCGTCCGGACGGGTGCCGGGCGCCGCTTCCTTGCAGGTGAACGTCGACAGATCGTCGATGCGCGAGTTGGCCGTGGTGCCGTTCTTGGCGGTTTCCTTCTGGCCGTTGTTCTCGCAGGCGTCGTCGAAGTTCTTCGTCGGTTCCACCGCGTAGCGGCCCAGCTTGTAGTAGATCTGGTCGCGGCCGATGGCCGGCTGCGTCGGGCGCAGGTCGCCCATGGTGACCAGGATGTTCTGGCCGGCGGCGGCCGACAGGTAGGTGGCGATCGGCGTGGGCGCCGGCAGCGGCGTGCAGACGGCGGGCAGCGTGCGCTGCGTGCCCGGCACCTGGCGCAGCTGGTACGCCAGCCTGGCGCTCACGGGCAGCCACGTCAGCGTGGCCTTCTGCGCCTGGCTGGCTACCGTCTCCTGCCACGTGCCGGAGAGCAGGCCATTGGCGCTGCCGCTCGCGGTGCCGCTCACGGTGTGGTTGTAGGTCAGCGTCACATCCACCGGGATGTTGTCGGCCGCCAGCGCGCTGCCGGCCACGGAGACGACATTGCGGCGGGTGCGGCCCGTCACGGCGTTCCTGTCGTCGAGCTCGGGTTCCGCGCAGACCCAGTCACCGTCCACCGCGTTCGCGGCCAGTGCCGTGGCGGAACGCACCACCCAGTTGCCGGTGGCGGCGTTGGCGCTGGCGCCGGTTTCGTCGACGAACAGCGCGACGTTGCCCTGCTGCTTGCCCACGAATACGCGGCCCACCCTGTTGCCGCCCAGCGTCAGCGCATAGGCGCCCGGATAGCGCGCCTGGTCGGCATCGGCGCCGAGCTGGCCGGTCTGGCCGTTGGTGCAGCTGGCGCTGTAGCCCTGGTTCGCGCACACGCGCACCGAGCCGTCGGCCTGGATGGCGAGCTGGCCCACGGTGGCGGCGTCGCGGGTCTGGCGCAAGTAGCTGTAGGTGCCGGCGATGTCCTTGAGCTGGGCGCCCTGGTTGGCCGCCGAGATATAGCCTTGCAGCAGCGTGCCATCGGCAGCCAGCACGTTGGGCACCTGGCCCAGCGCGCCGGACAGCAGGCCGTTGTCGACCGTGAAGCTGAACGTGATCGATGCCGCGGCGCTGGCCAGCAACGCGGGCACGTCGCTGCCCGAGGCGGCCAGGTTCGACACGCGATAGGTGTCGCCCGCCACCGTGTACTGGCCCACCAGCGTGCCGGCCAGGCCGAAGCGGGAATCGAGGAAGCGCACCGTCAACTGGCCCTTGGCCGGCTGGTCGAGCGTCACCGAGATGGAGTCGCCGAAGCTCACCGCCCCGACGTATGTCGAGCCACCGGACAGCGGCTTGACCTCGGCCGGCGTGGTGCCGGTGCCGCCGGTGCCGCCGTTGGACGCGCTGCCGCCATTGCCATCATCGCCGCCGCATGCGGTCATGGCCGCGGCGGCCAGCACCAGCATGGCGGCCGTGCGTGCGCCGCGCGATGCCGCGCGCGTCGTCAGTGCCGGTTTCCTCGACCTGCTACCCATGTTCTTCCCCTGTTCGTTGTTGTGGAGCGGCGTGCGGCGTACGCGGCACGTTGCCGCGCGCCAGTCTAGGGATGGGGAGTGACGGGCTTGTGACGATCGGGTGACAACATGGCCCGCCGCGTGCGCGGATTTCGCCTAGAGTGATCGGATCGGCGTTGCGGGAGACCGGCCATGGCAGCAGGACATCGCGAGACTTCGCGTGCAAGACGGAGGTTGCTGATCGCGGGCGGCTGGACGCTGCTGCTGGCTGCCGGCGGCGGCCCCGCTGGCGCCCAGCCCGCGCCGGCAGCAACGGGGGCACCAACCGGGGCACCAACCGGGGCACCAACCGCGACGCCAGCCGGACGCGACGCGTCGAAAGCAAAAATCAGCGTGATCGGCTCGGGGCGGCTGGGCGGCGCGGTGGGCGGCCTGCTGGTCAAGGCGGGGCATCCCGTGCTGTTCTCGTCGCGGCATCCGGAAGAACTCAAATCGCTGGTCGATTCGCTCGGGCCACTGGCGCAGGCCGGCACCGTGGCGCAGGCCATGGCGTTCGCCGACATCGTGCTGCTGGCCGTGCCCTATGGCGCGGTGCCCGAGCTGGGTGCGCAGCAGCGCTGGCAGGGCAAGATCGTGCTGGATGCCACCAACGCGATTGCGCCGCGCGACGGCGCCGTGGTCGAGGAGGTCAAGGCCAACGGTATCGGCCCAACCACCGCGAAATACCTGGCGGGCGCCCGCGTGGTGCGCGTGTTCAATTTCACCGGTGCCGGGGAGTTCGCACGCGAGAGCCATCGCAAGGGCGCGCCGATGGCGGTGCCGCTGGCAGGCGACGATGCCGGGGCGCTGTCGGTGGCGTCGGCGCTGGTACGTGAGGTGGGATTCGAGCCGGTGGTGGTGGGCGGCCTGTCCACCGCTGACCGCTTCGCGCCCGGCGGCAAGCTGTTCCGCCAGATGGGGACGGCCGAGGAATTCCGGCGCGCGATGGCGCAATAAGGCGCGAGGGCAGGCAGGAACGCAGGCGGGAGAGCAGGCAGCAGAGCAGGCAGGAAAGCAGGGAGAGCGGATTCGGATTCAGCGCCGGCGCCACTCCATCGCCACCATCGACGGCGTGAAGCCGAGCTGGCCGAAGAAGGCGGCCTCTGAGGAACGGGCCGCGCGCAGCACCCACGTGATGTCCGGATCGTTGCCCATCACCTGGCGCAGCAGAGCGCGCCCGATGCCGCGGCGGCGATGTTGCGGGGCTACCGCCACCATCGAGATATAGCCGTTCGAGATATCGTCGCAGAGGGCGCGCGCGAAGCCGATCACTTCGCCATGTTCCACGGCCACCGCCACGCGCTGCGAGTTGGCGATCAGCTGTGCGAACCGCTCGGCATTGCCGACCCGTTGTTCCCAACCGTTGGCAGCCAGTAGCAGCCGGGCTGCCTCGATTTCTGCGGGCAACGGATAACGGATTTCCATCGACAACTCCTCCTGCCAGTTTCCGGAGCGCATGCTTGCATCCCCCTCCGGAAGTGGGGGATGCCAGGCACATGGCGCCGGCAACGCGTGCGCCACTGCGCCATCTGTCGCGCAATTTGGCGACAGAGTGTATCGAAGCGGTAGCGGCGACGTCAAACAACTTTGTCTGGTTTATGCAAGCTTCCGCACGCATCTCGGGCGCGCGTTCCCACACGCATTGACCTGTCGCACGCCGAAAGCTGGCGGTATGATGGCTGCCATGAACGCCCCGATCTTCTCCTCCGCCCATCCGGCTGACCAGCTGGCCGAATTTGGCGATGCAGACAGCGCGCTTGCGCGCATTCGTGAGATCTACGACAGCTCGGTGGCCGCGGTGCGCGCGCGCTTCGACGCGTTTGCAAAAGGCAAGCCGCTGCCGTCGGCCGCGCATGCGTGCTATCCGTATCTCGGCATCTCGGTGAACCTCGAGACCATGGTGACGGACAGCCGGCCCTCATGGGGCACGGTGGCCTATCCCGGCGTCTACGGCACCACGGTGACGCGGCCCGACCTGCTGTGCGACTACTATCGCGACCAGATCGAGCGCCTGATGCGGTATCACCGCGTGCCGGTGGTGGTCGGGCTGTCGCGACGGCCGATTCCGCTGCCCTTCGTGATCGAGGCATCGACCACCGACATCAGCTTCACGCAGGCCCGCGAACTGGAAGCCTCGTTCGTGCTGCCCGAGCTGAGCCGCATCGACGACTCCATTGCCAATGGCACCTACGAGCCCACGCCCGGCGAAGCGTGGCCGCTCTCGCTGTTCTCGGCCGAGCGCGTGGACCTGGCGCTGCAGCGTCTGTACCACTACACCGGCACCGCGCCCCAGCATTTCCAGCGGTTCGTGCTGTTCACGAACTACCAGCGTTATGTCGATGAATTCGTCACGCTGGGCCGTACGCTGATGGCCAGCGAAGGCGGCGACGGTTACGTGCGGTTTGTGGAACCCGGCGACATCGTGCAGGACCTCGGCGGCGTCGAGCCCGACGACGCGGCGCGTCCGCGCGCGCTGCCGCAGATGCCCGCCTATCACCTGGTGCGCGAGGACGGGCTAGGCGTGACGCTGGTGAACATCGGCGTGGGCCCGTCGAACGCCAAGACCATGACCGACCACCTGGCCGTGCTGCGTCCGCACTGCTGGCTGATGGTGGGTCACTGCGGCGGCCTGCGCCGCTCGCAGCAACTGGGCGACTACGTGCTGGCCCACGCCTACGTGCGCGACGATCATGTGCTCGACCACGACCTGCCGCCATGGGTGCCGGTGCCGCCGATTGCCGAAATCCAGGTCGCGCTGCAAGAGGCCGTGGCGCGCGTCACGGGTTTGTCCGGCAACGAGATGAAGACGCGGATGCGCACCGGCACGGTGGTATCCACCGACGACCGCAACTGGGAACTGAAGTCGAAGGCGCTCTACGCACGCTTCAACCAGTCGCGCGCCATCGCCATCGATATGGAAAGCGCGGCCGTGGCCGCCAACGGCTTCCGCCTGCGCGTGCCCTACGGCACGTTGCTGTGCGTGTCCGACAAGCCCCTGCATGGCGAACTGAAGCTGCGCGGCATGGCCAATGCCTTCTACCGCCAGCGCGTGAGCCAGCACATGACGATCGGGCTGGAAGCCATCCGCATCCTGCGCGAGAACGGCGTCGAACAGCTGCACTCGCGCAAGCTGCGCAGCTTCGACGAGCCGGCATTCCGGTAGCGCGAAACTCGCAGGCAAGAAAAAGCGCGCGGGATTGCCGCGCGCAGGGAAGCGGGAAAGGCATCGGATAGACGCCCCTCCATCAGAGACAACAGCGTTGGAAAGTGTGCGTTGCGAGGGGTATCAGAACCGGTAGCCCACACCGGCGCTGAACAGCCACGGGTCGAGCTTCACGGTGGAAACCTTGACGCCGTTCGAATAGACGTTGCTGGAGATCCAGACCTTCTTGGCGTCGATGTTCAGGAACCAGTTCCTGTTGATCTTGTAGTCCATGCCGATCTGCAGGGCCGGGCCGACGCTCCAGCGGTCCAGGCCAAGCGTACCGCCGGCGAGGTCCACGCCGTAGACGCGCGTGGCATTGACGCCGGCGCCCACGTACGGACGGAACGTGCCATTGGGCAGGAAGTGGTATTGCAGCAGCAGGCTCGGCGGTAGGTGCTTGAACGTGCCGATCTTCGTGCCATCGAGGCTCACGTCCTGCTTCTGCGGGTACGTCAGCACCAGTTCGGCGGCGATGTGCGGCACGATGAAATACGTGATATCGAGTTCCGGAATCCACTTGTTGTTGACGTGGATGCGGTCCGACGCGCCCACGCCGCCCACAGGGTCAGACTTGTTGGACATGTCCAGGTAGGTGCCGCGCAGGCGGACCATCCAGTTGCCTTGCGCTTCGTCGGCCGCCATTGCCGGGGCGGACAGCGTGCCGATGGTCGCGGCGGCGAGGGCGAGGCAGATGGAGGTGGCGAGGGACTTGCGGCGGGGAATGGCGGGTGTGGCGGCGGGTGTGGCGGCGGACGTGGTGACAGACGTGGCTTCAGTGGTGGACATTGCAGTGGTCATGTTGGTCAGGCACAAAACATCGAAAAGTGCGACCAGTGTGTCCTCTGCCAAGCGGCCAAACCTTGATGCAAGACAAGTGAAGCGCAGCCGACACCCATTCGGTTGCGAAGCGTCGTCAATGCGCGACAAGCACTTCACGCCCGGCGTGCCACAACCTTGCGCCAGCGCGCTGCCTGTTCTATTGACATGCGGTTTTATTCGTGGCGCCGGCGCGGTGCTACCCGTACGCTGTGGGCTCGTGGTTGTGCACCACGCATGTCGTGGGCGTCCGCGAGGACGTCTTTCAGGTGTGCCCTGTGGGGGCAGGGCACACCGTTTTTCCCGCCTGATGCCGGTGCTCGCCGCAAATCAGGCCGCCTGGGCCGTCCGGTCTGCTTCCGCGCGGCGTACGCCGAGATGGCGATTGACGCCCGAGATCATGGCCTTCAGCGATGCCGTGACGATGCTCGGATCGATGCCGGCCCCGAAGCCCGTTGGCGAATCGCCCACCCGCACCTCGACATAGCTGGCCGCATTGGCGTTGGCGCCCGTGGTCATCGCATGCTCGTGGTAGTCCATCACCCGAACGGTCAGGCCGAGACCCCGTGCGAACGCATCGACGGTGGCGTCGATCGGTCCGTTGCCGGTGCCGCGCACGCGCACCGGTTGGCCTTCGTGCACCATGTCAATCTCGATTTCCACGGCATTGTCAGTCGTCGACACCATGCGGTGCGAGACGTAGCGCAGCGGCGCGTCCACGTCGAGATACTCGCGGCGGAACAGGCCGTACAGGTCTTCGGCGCTGGCTTCGAGGCCGGTTTCGTCGGTCATCACCTGCACGGCGCGGCTGAATTCGATCTGCAGGCGGCGCGGCATGAAGATGCCGTGCACCTGCTCCAGCAAATACGCCATGCCGCCCTTGCCCGACTGGCTGTTCACGCGGATCACGGCGTCATAGCTGCGGCCCACGTCGGCCGGGTCGATCGGCAGGTAGGGCACTTCCCAGATCGCGTCGGCCTGCTGCTGCGCAAAGCCCTTGCGGATGGCGTCCTGGTGCGAGCCCGAGAAGGCCGTGAAGACGAGATCGCCCACGTAGGGATGGCGCGGATGCACGGGCAACTGGTTGCAGTGCTCCACGCACTGGCGCACTTCGTCGATATCCGAGAAATCGAGTTCGGGGTGCACGCCCTGCGTGTAGAGGTTCAGGGCCAGCGTCACGAGGTCGACGTTGCCGGTGCGTTCGCCATTGCCGAACAGGCAGCCTTCCACACGGTCGGCGCCGGCCATCACGGCCAGCTCCGCGGCGGCCACCGCCGTGCCGCGATCGTTGTGCGGATGCACCGACAGCACGATATGCTCGCGGCGCGCCAGACGACGATGCATCCATTCGACCTGGTCGGCAAAGACGTTGGGCGTGCTGCATTCCACCGTGGTGGGCAGGTTCAGGATCATCGGCCGCGCGGCGTCGGGCTGCCAGACGGCCGACACGGCATCGGACACTTCCAGCGAGAAGTCCAGCTCGGCCAGGCTGAAGGTCTCGGGCGAGTACTCGTAGGACCAGGCGGTGCCGGGCATGGCATCGGTCAGCTCGCGGATCAGGCGCGTGCCGGCGACGGCCACCTCCTTGATCTCCTCGCGCGAGGCATTGAACACGATGCGGCGCCACGCTGGCGCGATCGGGTTGTACAGATGCACGGTGGCGCGCTTCGCGCCGCGCACGGAATCGACGGTGCGGCGGATCAGGTCTTCGCGCGCCTGGGTCAGCACGACGATCGTCACGTCATCGGGAATGCGGTCTTCCTCGATCAGCATGCGCACGAAATCGAAGTCGGTCTGCGAGGCGGACGGGAAGGCCACTTCGATTTCCTTCAGGCCCACCTTCACCAGTTGCTCGAAGAAACGCAGCTTGCGCTCGCTGTTCATCGGCTCGATCAGGGCCTGATTGCCATCGCGCAGGTCGGTGCTCATCCAGCGCGGGGCGCGCGTGATCTGGCGCGAGGGCCAGGTGCGGTCGGGAATGTCGACGACGGTGGCGGGGCGGTACTTGGCGGAGGGGTTGCGCAACATGGGCATGGGAATCTCCTTCCTCGCTAAGGAAGTGTGGGGAAACGCTCGACGTACGAACGCTTCGAATCAGGAAAACAACGGAAAAAGGGTGGCGAAAGGCTGCCGAACTGCCACGGGGTCTAGGCCCGGCAACCGATCGGTAGATCTAGCAGTAGCGAGGAAGCGCGCAGGGCGCGGCACGACAGCAGGCCTTCAACGCGCACGGCGGCTTCGATGCGCGAGGCATCGGCGGCGTGACGGAGGTTGAAGGAGAAGGATTGCATCGTGCGTGAGAGGGATGAACGTCCGCTCTGAAGCGCTTGCAGGACGGACAAACCGCAGCGTAGTGCAAAACGCGCGGCACCGTCAACCGCCCCCCCGCCAAATCGCTGCCGGGTCTGTATCGGCTTGCAACGTGGTTTGCCGCACGCCCGTGTCTTACCCCGAACGGATGAACTCCACCCGAAATGTGCGTTGCCGCTCAGTCGTCTGGCCGGTACATCGCCGTGCACATCGCGCCTAGGCTGGTAGCACGGGACGGGACCGATAACGACGAAGGGGACAGATATGCGTACGCGCACATGGACCAGCTGGCTCGCCTGCATGGCGACGGCAATGCTGATGGCGGCCTGCGGCGGCGGTGGGGGCGGTTCGGGCACCGCGGGCACGGCGCCGGCGAACACCGGCGGCAGCAGCGGCGGCACGGCGGTGGCCAAGTCCTACACGCTGGTCATGAATCGCACCTCGGGACAGGTGGGCGTGGGCGCTTCGATGTCGCTGACGGCCTCGGTCGTCGACGATCTCGGCAACGACGTCACCGGGGCCACGACCTTCGTCTGGTCGACGTCGAACGGTTCGGTGGCGGCCGTGGGCAACGGCACCATTCCGGGCAGCGCCGTCGTCACCGGCGTTGGCGTGGGCACGGCGTCGATCGGCGTGGTGGCCACCGTGGCCGGCGCCAACAACGTGACCACCACGCTGCCGCAGGTCGCGGCCACCATTACCGTGGTGGCGCCGGGCGTGCGTACCTACAGCCTGGCGCTGCCGTATCCGGTGCTGTCGATGACCGACGGCCAGGTGCTGCCGGTGACGGCCTCGCTGATCGACAGCGACGGCGCAGACCGCTCCCCGGCGGGCACCGGCTGGACGTGGCGCAGCAGCGCCCCGGCCGTGCAGGTGGCCGGCGGGCCCAACGTGGGCACGCTGCGCGGCGTGAACGGCGCCGACGCCGCCGCGCAGTCGGTGGTCACGGTGCAGGTCACCGCGCCCGATGGCAACACGCTGACCGGCGCGTTCCTGGTCTCGGTGTTCAAGAACTCCGTGTCGACGTACCGCCTGGTGCTGTCGCAATACGGCAAGCAGATCAATGCACTGAACGTGCTCGCCGGCTACCCGCAGACCTACAACTCGAAGGTGGTGCGCAACGACGAGAGCGATGCCACGGCCGACTTCACGGGTCTCTGGACGTACATGACCACGTCGCCGTCGCTGCAGATCCAGCCGAACGCCACCACGCGCGTGACCACGGTGTCCACCAGCCGTCCGAACGGATCGTCGCCGTTGCAGAGCGCGCTCGACGAAATGGCCGGCAGCCTGACGCTGTCCGCCAAGCCGCGGGCGTCGCTGTTCGTCACCGAGACCCCGACCTGGGCGCTGGTCTACGACGGTCCGTCGCCGCTGGTGGTGCCGAACGCCGGTACGACGATTGCCGCCCACGTGCTGCACCGCGGGTTCGACGAAGGCATCACGAAGTGCAACGGAACGTGGAACTGGTCGGTGGTCAGCGGCCCGGTAACGCTCTCGCCGTGGCTGACGGACAACTCCCGGACCATCGTGCCCTCCGGCAGCGGGCCGTTCCTGCTGGAGGTCACGTGCACTGCGGGCACCGAGGCGATGCCGGTGTCGCTGATGATCGAGGGAACGGCGCAGTAGGGCCTTCCAGCCCGGGCACGCGGCCCGGAGCATCGAAGCCCGCCGGCCACATCCGGCGGGTTTTTTCATGGTGTCGGGTACGCAGAAACGGGTACGCTTTCGTCCCCGGACTGGCAGATTTGCCTGCCTGCCGCGCGGGGCGCAGCGGGAGGCGAGGCGGTTCCAGCGGCCGCTATCGCGTCTTGAGGCATGCGGCATCGCCCTTCGAAGCCGGGTAGAAGCCCGTTCGAACCACATCCGGTGTCACGCAGAAACGGGTACGCCCCGCCAGCTTTCCGGCGCCCAAAGCAAAACGGCGACCCCGAAGGATCGCCGTTTTTTCATATCCGCCCCCGGAGGGCACCCGCACTCAGGATTTGCGCACGAAGCGGATGATCTGCTCGTCGTTGCCGCCGGAGCCGGGGGTTCCGGTGCCGGAAGTATTCGAGCCGCACGTGCCGCAGCCGCTGTTGGTATCGCAACCGCTCGCGCAGCCGGCCGCCTGGGCGGGAGCCAGCCGCTGCACCAGCCAGCCGCGCCAGCCGCCGGCCGACGCGCCACCCAGCATCGTCGCCAGCCGCGCCTTCACGCGCTCGCGCGTGCGGGGCATGTACCGGCCCGCCACGTGCACGGCGCAGGCCAGCACGATCAGCGGGACAATCAGGGTTTCGAAGGCGTGATAGAGCGTCATGGCCGTTTGACTGGCAGCGGGTGTGCCAGTTTCCTCGAAATCAGCTGAACAGCAACGCCACGCGGTAGGTGATGAACGAGGCGAGGTAGGCCAGCCCGGTCAGGTAGGCGGCCGAGGCGGCCATCACCTTCCACGAATTGGTCTCGCGACGGATCACCGCCAGCGTGGAAATGCACTGCGGCGCGAACACGTACCAGGCCAGCAGCGACAGCGCGGTGGCCAGCGACCACTGCGCGGCGATCATCGGTGCCAGTTGCACGGCCACCACATCGTCACTGCCCGACAGCGCGTACACCGTGGCCAGCGCGCCCACCGCCACTTCACGCGCGGCCAGGCCCGGCACCAGCGCCACGCAGATCTGCCAGTTGAAGCCGATCGGGGCGAACACGTGTTCCAGCGCGCGGCCGATCATGCCGGCGAAGCTGTAGTCGATCGGCGGCATCGTGGCGCCTTCCGGCGGCGATGGGAAGGTTGCCAGGAACCAGAGCAGCACGGTCAGCGTCAGGATCACCTTGCCCACGCGCGACAGGAAGATGCGGGCACGCTCCCACAGGCCGATGCCGATATCGCGCGGATTCGGCACCCGGTACGACGGTAGCTCCATCAGCAGCGGGTGGTCGGTGCGGTCGCGGCGGAACCACTTGAGCACGTAGGCCACCAGCAGCGCGCTGACAATGCCGGCCACGTACAGCACGAACAGCACCAGCCCCTGCAGGTTGAACAGGCCTGCCACGGTGCGCTCGGGAATGAACGCGCCGATCAGCAGCGCATAGACGGGCAGGCGCGCGGAACAGGTCATCAGCGGCGCCACCAGGATGGTGGTCAGCCGGTCGCGCGGATCCTGGATCGTGCGCGTGGCCATGATGCCGGGAATCGCGCAGGCAAAGCTCGACAGCAGCGGAATGAACGAGCGGCCAGACAGGCCCGCGCCCATCATCAGGCGGTCCAGCAGGAACGCGGCGCGCGGCAGGTAGCCCGATTCCTCGAGCGTCAGGATGAACAGGAACAGGATCAGGATCTGCGGCAGGAACACGACCACGCTGCCCAGGCCGGCAATCAGGCCGTCCACCAGCAGGCTCTTGAGCATGCCGTCGGGCAGCATCGCGCCCATCCATTCGCCGAACCAGTGCACGCCGCCCTCGATGCCGTCCATCATCGGCTCGGCCCAGGAGAACACCGCCTGGAACATGAAGAACAGCAGCACGGCCAGGATGACCAGCCCGAATACCGGGTGCAGCACCACGCGGTCCACCGCGTCGTCGAAGCGCGCCGTGCGCGTGGGCATGGTCACGGCGGCATCCAGCAGGCGCTTCACCTCGGCGTGGGTGTCGAGTTCCGAGACGCTGTCGATCGGCTGCGCGGGCGGCGCCACCGGCAACGTCTGGTCGAACAGGCTCACCAGCGCGGCAGCGCCATCGCGCTTCACGGCCACGGTCTGCACCACGGGCACGCCAAGCGCCTGCGACAGCGCCTCGCGGTCGATGACGATGCCGCGCCGCGCCGCCGCGTCGCTCATGTTCAGCACCACCACCATCGGCAGGCCCAGGCGGCGCAGTTCCAGCACGAAGCGCAGGTGCAGGCGCAGGTTGGTGGCATCCACCACCGATACCAGCAGGTCGGGGCGGGCCTCGCCAGGGCGCTGGCCCATGCAGACCTCGCGCGTGATGGCTTCATCGAGACTGGCCGAATGCAGGCTGTACGCGCCGGGCAGGTCGAGAATGCGCACCGTGCGGCCGGCCGGCGAGACGAACTGGCCTTCCTTGCGCTCGACGGTCACGCCGGCGTAGTTGGCCACCTTCTGGCGGCTGCCGGTCAGGCGGTTGAACAGGGCGGTCTTGCCGCAATTGGGGTTGCCTACCAGCGCGATGCGCAAGGCGGAGGCATTCTGGGCAACTGACATGATGGGTAGTGTCCTGGCGAAGGCGGGCGGGCCTTCAGGCAATGCGCTGGGCGTCGTCGGCGGTGCTGGCTGCGCTGGCCTGCTCGACCGGCGCGATGCTGGAAACGGTGGCGGTGGCCACTTCCACGGCGATGCGGTCTGCCTCGGAGCGGCGCAGCGCAAAGCGCGTGTAGCCCACCTGCGCCACCAGCGGATCCTTGCCAAACGGGCCGAAGGTGACGATCTGCACGGTTTCGCCCGGCACGAAGCCGAGATCGCGCAGGCGTCGCGCAACAGGATCGTTCGGGGTGGTGTCGTCCACCGATTTCACGATGGCGACCGTGCGCCGGGGCAGTTCAGACAACCGCATATGCTTCCAGTCCAGGGGGCGGAACAACCGCCGCGCAACAGGAAAAAGTCCTGTCGGCAGGTAAATAAAAATCGTTCTCGATTGTATAGCATTCGCGACACATGCGCGCTGTAGGGCTGCTGTTGTCAGCTGTTTGTAATCCTGGGCAGGCGCGCGCTGGCGGGTCGGCAGGCGGCGCCTTCTGCACTGCAGAACGGATAGCCGGGCGATATCGGAAATTCGCCGCCATCGTGAAATCTGCAAACGGGGCGGGTCTCCATACTGGGTTTCGAGCATGACGCTCCATGCACGAGAACGTGTGTTACCCGTAACAAGGATTGATGATGAAACCGACCCGCCCGCTTGCCACGGCCCTTGCCGCCCTGGCCACCGTTGCCACCCTTGCCACCGTTGCCTTCAGCCAGGGCGCCATGGCCCAAACTACCCAGACCCCCCAAAACACCCAACCCACCGGCCCCGTCAGGAACATCGTGCTGGTGCACGGCCTGTATGCCGACGGCTCGAGCTGGGAGAAGGTGATTCCGCTGCTGCAGGCCAAGGGCTACCACGTGACGTCGGTGCAGAACCCCACCACCTCGCTCGATGCCGATGTCGACGCCGTGAAGCGGGCCCTCGCGCTGCAGGACGGCCCCACGCTGCTGGTGGCCCATTCCTACGCCGGCATGGTGATCACCCAGGCCGGCAACGACCCGAAGGTGGCCGGGCTGGTCTATATCGCGGCGCGCGCGCCCGATGCGGGCGAGGACTATCCCGCCCTGACCCGGAAGTTTCCGGCCGCGCCCGCGTCGGCCGGCCTGCAATGGTCCGCCGACGGCTACGGCCGCCTCTCAGAGCAGGCGTTCGTGAAGGATTTCGCCGGCGACCTGCCCGAAAAGGAGGCACGCGCCTATTACGCCGTGCAGCAGCCGATGGGCAAGGCCATCACGATGGCGAAGACCACCGTGGCGGCCTGGCGCGACAAGCCTACCTGGTACGCGGTGTCGACCGAGGATCGCACCATCAATCCGGATCTGGAGCGCTTCATGGCCAAGCGCATGGGCGCGCACACCATCGAAATCCCGGCGAGCCATGTGTCGCTGATCTCGCATCCGAAGACGGTGGCGAACCTGATTCTCGAAGCCGCCGGCCAGCCGGGTGCCTAAGGGATTACCCCCGTCTGGCGCAGGAATCGGGAAGGATGGCAGGCTTTTTCTTTCGAATAACGCATTTGCGGTATTGGTCGCCCGTGGGCCTCGGGCATAAGCTTCTCGCACGCTGAACACCCCGTTCCACGCGTACTTCACAGCCACTGGCCTTAGGGCCGGTGGCTTTTCTTTTTGAGCGTCTGTCAGATGCCGGCCTCCAGCGCCGCCCGCCTTACCGTGTCGACGAAATGGTCGCGCGCCGGGTGGTCGGGCGCCAGTTTCCAGACACAGTGCACCTCGGACGGCACCGCGGCATCCGCCAGTGGCCGGAACGCCGCCCCGGCCATGCCCGAGCGCGCCATGGCCGCCGGCACCACGGCCACGCCCATGCCCTGCGACACCAGCGACACTACCGACAGCCAATGGCGCACCTCGTGCCGGATGCGCGGATAGAAGCCCTGCGCGGCGCACATGTCGAAAATCCGGCTGTAGTAATCAGGCGACGCCTTGCGCGAGAACAGCACGAACGGCTCGCCGCGCAAGTCGGCCAGCGCCACCACCTCGTGCGCCGCCAGCGCATGGCCGTCGGGCATGCAGCACACGAACGGCTCCGCGTGGGCCAGCGTGGTGGCCAGTTCGTCGGGCACCCGGCTGGTATGGATGAAGCCGGCATCGAGTTCGCCGTGCAGCAGCGCGTCGATCTGCTCCTGGGAATTGAGTTCGGTCAGCGCCACATGGATGCCCGGATATCGCGCCTGAAACTCCTGCAGCCGCTGCGGCAGGCCCCGGTACAGCATCGACCCGACGAAGCCGATGCGCAGCCGGCCGACCGCGCCTGCCTCGATCTCCTGTGCCAGCAGCCGCGCCGACTCCGCCTGCGCCAGCAGCGCGGCGGCCGATTCCCGGAAGGTGCGGCCGGCGGCGGTCAGCCGCACGCCCCGGCTGTCGCGCTCGAACAGGCGGGCGCCCACCGAGGCTTCGAGCTGCTGGATATTGAGCGAGAGCGGCGGCTGCGAGATCGACAGCCGCTTGGCGGCGCGCCCGAAGTGAAGCTCCTCGGCCAGCACGAGGAAATAGCGCAGGTGACGAAATTCCATGGCGATACAAATTTTGTATGGATCGAGCCAATTTTAGAATTGGACGCGAATCGTTGGCGATCAAATAATGGATCCCAAACCATCCCCCCGGTTCTGCAGGGCGGGAGATCCAGGAGACCATGCATGCCCCCCGTCGCTGCCCGCCCCGCCGCATCCGAGCTTTCCAACGTCCAGGTTCCCGCCGCCCAGCAAGCCACCCATCCGGTGCCCGATCGGCATGGCGCCAGCCTGTTCACGGCGGACCCCGATTTGCGCGCGCTGTTGCCGTTGTACCTGCCGGCCGACCTGTTCCACCACCTGCTGCCGCATCTGGAGCGCATGGGCGCGCTGGCCGGCGGGGTGCTCGATGAACTGGCCAATGTGGCCGACCATGAGCCGCCGACGTTGTCGCACCGCACGCGCAACGGGCTCGACGCCCAGCGCATCCACAAGCATCCGGCCTATGTGGAGCTGGAGCGCGTGGCGTTCTCGGAATTCGGGCTCGCGGCGGCCTCGCACCGCGCCGGCGTGCTTGGCTGGGACAAGCCGATGCCGCCCGCCGCCAAGTACGCGCTGACCTATCTGTTCGTGCAGGCCGAGTTCGGCCTGTGCTGCCCGCTGTCGATGACCGATTCGCTGACGCGCACGCTGCGCAAGTTCGGCGATCCGGCGCTGGTGGAGCGCTTCCTGCCGAACCTGACCACGCAGGTCTTCGACGACCTGTACCAGGGTGCCATGTTCATGACCGAACAGGGCGCGGGGTCCGACGTGGCGGCAACCGCCACGCGCGCCATACGCGACGACAGCGCCGAAGGCGGCTGGCGCCTGGAGGGCGACAAGTGGTTCTGCTCGAACCCAGACGCCGCGCTGGCGATGGTGCTGGCGCGCGTGGAGGCGCCGGACGGCACCGCCGCCGAGGGCATCAAGGGGGTGTCGCTGTTCCTGCTGCCGCGCACGCTGGCCGACGGCAGCGCCAACCACTACCGGATCATCCGCCTCAAGGACAAGCTCGGCACGCGTTCGATGGCCAGCGGCGAGATCCGCCTCGAGGGCGCCCACGCCTACCTGGTGGGCGAGCCGGGCCGTGGCTTCGTGCAGATGGCCGACATGATCAACAACTCGCGGCTCTCCAACGGCGTGCGTGCCGCCGGGCTGATGCGCCGCGCGCTGACCGAGGGCCAGTTCATCGCACGCGAGCGCCGTGCCTTCGGCAAGTCGCTGGTCGACATGCCGCTGATGCGCCGCCAGCTGCTCAAGCTCACGCTGCCCACCGAGCAGGCGCGCACGATGGTGTTCCAGACCGCCGAGGCGCTGCGCCGCGCCGACGCGGGCGAGGCCGACGCCTATCCGCTGATGCGCGTGCTGACGCCGCTGATCAAGTTCCGCGCGTGCCGCGATGCGCGCAAGGTAACCGGCGACGCCATGGAGATTCGTGGCGGCTGCGGCTATATCGAGGAATGGAGCGATCCGCGCCTGGTGCGCGACGCCCACCTTGGTTCGATCTGGGAAGGCACCAGCAACATCGTGGCGCTCGACGTGCTGCGCGCCATCCGCCGCGAGGGCTCGCTGCCGGTGCTGCAGGCCCATCTGTCTGGCTTGCTGCGCGGTACGCCGATGCACGCGCAGGCCCGCGCAACGTTCGAGTCGGCCATCGCCAGTGCCGTGGCCCTGGCCGCGCGCGCGGCCGATGCCGGTGCCGCCGGCGACGTGCTGGCGCGCCAGGCGGCGTCTGCGCTGTATCACGTGACCAGCGCCACCGCGATGGCGTGGGAAGCCGGCCAGATCGGCTCGGTGCGCCGCATGCGCCTGGCGCAACTGGTGCTGGTGCACCGCGTGCTGCCGCAAGACCCGCTGGCTGGCGACGCCGAGCCCGACTGGCTGGCCGACACGGCCACGCCGCCCGCCGATGGCGCGGTGCGCGCCGCCGGCCCGGTCGACCAGGTCAACGTATTCTGAATTCGCAAAACACGCGCGACCCGAATCGCGCGCACTGACAAGAAGCTTCACCGGAGACAACGCATCATGCCCCAATGGCACCGCCGCGCGGCCCTTGCCGCCTTCGCCTCGCTTGCCGCGTGCACGCTGTTTGCAACCCCCGCCCTCGCGCAGAAGGATTTTCCGAGCAAGCCAATCATGCTGGTGGTGACCTACCCGCCCGGCGGCCCCACCGACGCCATGGCCCGCACGCTGGCCGCCGCGTTGAAGAACAGCCTCGGGCAGCCGGTGGTGGTGGAAAACCGCGCCGGTGCCGGCGGCAATATCGGCGCCGAAGTGGTGGCGCGCGCCGAACCGGACGGCTATACGCTGATGTTCGGTACCTCGGCGCCGCTGGCGATCAACGTCAGCCTCTATCGCAAGATCAACTACGACCCGGTCAAGAGCTTCGCCCCGATCATCCAGATTGGCCACCTGCCCAACGTGCTGGTGGTGAACGCAAATGTGCCGGCGAAGAACGTGCAGGAACTGATCGCCTATGGCAAGGCGCATCCGGGCAAGCTGACCTATGCATCGTCCGGCAACGGCGCGTCGTCGCACCTGGCCGGCGTGCTGTTCAACAACCTGGCCGGCACCGACTTCCAGCACGTGCCGTACAAGGGCACCGGCCCCGCGCTCAATGACCTGCTGGGCGGCCAGGTCAGCATGACGTTCACCGACGTGCTGACCGCGCTGCCATTCATCAAGAGCGGCAAGGTGCGGGCGCTGGGCGTAACCACCAAGGGCCGCTCGCAGGCGCTGCCCGATGTGCCGACCGTGGCCGAGCAGGGTGTGCCGGGCTTCGATGTTTCGGTATTCTTTGGCGTGGTAGCACCGGCCGGCACGCCGCCCGCCGTGGTCACGAAGCTGAACCGTGCATTTGCCGACGCGCTGCAGCAGCCCGACGTCCGCAAGACACTGCTGGCGCAGGGGCTGGAACTGGCGCCATCGACGTCGCCGGAGCAGCTTGGCACGTTCGTGAAGGCCGAGGTGGGTAAATGGCGTGCGGTGGTGCAGAAGTCTGGCGCGCAGCTGGACTGACCCCGTAGAAAAACATCAGGAAGAGACAATGACGCCAACCAGAACCGGCGCGCTCGCCGGCATTCGCGTCGTGGATCTGTCACGGATCCTCGGCGGGCCGTTCTGCGGCCAGATACTCGGCGACCACGGTGCCGACGTGCTCAAGATCGAACCGCCGCAGGGCGATGACACGCGTACGTGGGGGCCGCCGTTCCGCGACGGGGTGGCGTCGTACTACTTCGGCCTGAACCGCAACAAGCGCGTGATGAAGCTGGACCTGACCGCCGACGCCGACCGCGAGGTCCTGTTGGCGCTGCTGGCCGACGCCGACGTGGTAGTCGAGAACTTCAAGACGGGCACGATGGAGAAGTGGGGCCTGGGCTACGACGCACTGTCGCAGCGGTTTCCGCGGCTGGTGCACTGCCGGGTGTCGGGCTTCGGCGCCGATGGTCCGCTGGGCGGCCTGCCAGGGTACGACGCGGCCATCCAGGCCATGGCGGGCATCATGAGCATCAACGGCGAGCCCGACGGCGATCCGTTGCGCGTGGGCTTGCCGGTGGTCGACATGGTCACCGGCCTGAACGCGGCGCTGGGCGTGCTGCTGGCCTTGCAGGAGCGCGAGCGCAGCGGGCGTGGCCAGTTCGTCGAGGCGGCGCTCTACGATTCGGGGCTGTCGCTGCTGCATCCGCATGCCGCCAACTGGTTCATGAGCGGCAAGACGCCGGGCCGCACCGGCAACGCGCATCCGAACATCTATCCGTACGACACCGTGGCCACTGCCACCGATCCGATCTTCCTGGCGGTGGGCAATGATCGCCAGTTCCGCATCTTCTGCCAGCACATCGGCGTGGCCGAACTGGCCGACGACGAGCGCTTTGCCACGGCGGGCGCCCGCTCGGTGAACCGCGCGATGCTCAAGGGTACGCTGGAGTCGAAGCTGGCCACCTGGGACGGCAAGGCACTGGCCGACGAACTGTCCGCGGCGGGCGTGCCGTGCGCGCCGGTGCTGTCGGTGCCCGACGCCCTGACGCATCCGCACACCGCGCACCGCGAGATGGTGGTGGAAATGCCGGGCGGCTACAAAGGGCTGGGCGCCCCCATCAAGCTGAGCCGCACCCCGGCCACGTATCGCCACACGCCCCTGACGGAAGGCAACGCATTCCTGCCAAGGGAAGCGGCAAACGATTGAGGCTGAGTGGGTTTTGCTCCCCTCTCCCGCGTGCGGGAGAGGGGCGGGGGAGAGGGCCAGCGCTTCCAATCACGACAAGTCGCATCAGAACCGCCGCGCCCTCTCCCCCAGCCCCTCTCCCATTTCATGGGAGAGGGGAGCCGGCTTCGGCAAGTTGATGCATTCGCCCTACCCCGGAATCATCCCCGTCAGCCAATACGCTTGCACCATCGTGATCACGCCCACGATGAATGCGAACAGCAGGCTGTGCTTGACGGTGAAGCGGAACAGCTCCGACTCCTTGCCGACCAGACCTGTCGCCGCGCAGGCCACGGCGATCGATTGCGGCGAGATCATCTTGCCCGTTACGCCGCCCGTGGTGTTGGCGGCCACCAGCAGCGTGTCTGACACGCCGATCTGATGCGCGGTGGTGTGCTGCAGCGAGCAGAACAGCGCGTTCGACGACGTATCGGAACCTGTCAGGAACACGCCCAGCCAGCCCAGCAGCGGCGAGAAGAACGGGAAGGCCGCGCCGGTGCCGGCCAGCAGCAGCGCCAGCGTGGACGACATGCCGGAGTAGTTGGCCACGAAGGCGAACGCCAGCACCAGGCCGATCGACAGCACCGGCCGGCGCAGTTCCAGCAGCGTGGCGCCGAAGGTGGCGATGGCATCGCGCGGTTTCATGCGCAGCAGCGCCACCGAGATGACCGCCGTCAGCAGGATCGCGGTGCCCACGGCCGACAGCAGGTCCAGCTTCAGCACGGCCTCGTACGGCTTGGGCGAGGCCACGATCGGGGCGGCCTTGATCACCAGCTGGTCCAGCATCGGCACCTTGAACTTCAGCACCGTGCCGGCCAGGGCGCCGTTGGCGCCGAACAGCGCCTTGAATGCCGGCAGGCTCCAGACCGTGACGATGGCCGTCAGGATGCCGAACGGGGCCCAGGCGCGTACGGTCTGGCCGAACGTATAAGGCGAGGCCTGGCGGCGTGACGGCGCACCCATGCCGCCGCCGAAGCCAGCCAGCGCCACTGTGCCGCCGGACACCGTACCGCCCGCCGACTGCGAGGCCGAGCGGGGCTGCCACACGCGCAGGAACGCGGCCAGCGAGATTAGGCTTACCAGGGCCGACGTGATGTCCGGCAGCTCGGGTCCGATGTGGTTCGACGTGAAGTATTGCGTCACCGCGAAGCTGCCGCCCACCACGAACGCGGCGGGCCACGTCTCGCGCACGCCCTTCCAGCCATCCATCATGAACACGAGCCAGAACGGCACGGCCAGCGACAGCAGCGGCAGCTGGCGCCCGGCCATCGCGCCGATGTGCATCGGGTCGATGCCGGTGACCTGCCCTGCGACGATGATCGGAATGCCCATCGCACCGAAGGCCACCGGCGCGGTGTTGGCAATCAGGCAAAGGCCGGCGGCGTACAGCGGATTGAAGCCCAGGCCCACCAGCAGCGCGGCGGTGATGGCCACGGGCGCGCCGAAGCCGGCCGCGCCTTCCAGGAAGGCACCGAAGGCAAAGCCGATCAGCAGCATCTGCAGGCGCTGGTCGTCGGTAATCGACAGCACCGAGGCGCGGATCACGTCGAACTGGCCGGTCTTGACGACGATCTTGTAGAGGAACACCGCCGTGACGATGATCCACGCAATCGGCCACAGGCCGTAGGCGAAGCCGAAGCCGGCCGCCGCCAGCGCCTGCGGGGCCGGCATGCCGTAGGCGAAGATCGCCACGACCAGCGCCAGCGCCAGCGTGATGGCCGCAGCCACATGGCCCTTCATGCGCAGCACGGCCAGCGCGACGAAGAAGAACAGGATGGGTACCGCCGCCGCGAGCGCGGACAGCCAGAGGCTGCCCAGCGGCGTGTAGATCTGGGTCCAGGGTTGCACGGATGTCTCCTTGGTGGTGTTTAAATTCTTGTGGGCGGCTACGCTGGGGTCGCGCTGGCCGCCGGGGCTACTGTGGCCGCGGGGGCTATGGGCGCTACTCCGGCTGGTTGCGCGCCGCGAGCAGGTCGGCCAGGCTCTTCGGTGCCGGCGTCAGCGGCTTGCGATGGAGCGTCCAGCCCATCTGCGACGACGGCGTGAACATGCGCAGCCGCGTGGCGGCCCAGCGGAACAGCCGGTACGCGGCCGGATGCGCGAACGCGCCGCTCCAGAAGCGCCAGACCAGGTGCTCGCGCCGGCTGAACTTCGCACCCTGGCCTTTCAGCGGATGCGGCACGGCTTCGTCGGGGCTGCGGTTCGCCTCGGTGCGCAGACGCACGAGCAGTTGCGGAATCGGAATGCGCACCGGGCACACCTCGCCACATGCGCCGCACAGGCTCGATGCGGTGGGCAGGTCGGCCGTGGCATCCAGGCCCAGCAGGTGGGGCGAGATGATCTTGCCGATCGGGCCCGGATAAGTGGTGCCATAGGCGTGGCCGCCAATCCGCGTGTAGACCGGGCAGTGGTTCATGCACGCGCCGCAGCGGATGCATTGCAGCGTGGCGCGCAGTTGCGCGTCGGCGTAGGGCTGGCTGCGGCCGTTGTCGAGCAGCACCAGGTGCACCTCGCGCGGGCCATCCTGTTCATCGCCCTTGCGCGGGCTGGAGATCAGGTTGAAGTAGGTGGTAATCGGCTGGCCCGTGGCCGAGCGCGTGAGCAGGCTGGAAAGCGGCACGATGTGCGAGAGCTTCGCCACCACCTTCTCCATGCCCATCACGGCCACGTGCACGTTGGGCACCGTGGTGGAAAGCCGGCCATTGCCTTCGTTCTCCACGAGCCACAGCGTGCCGGTGTCGGCCGCCGCGAAGTTGACGCCCGAGAGCCCGATATCGGCTTCGACGAAGGCCTGGCGCAGCGCGCGGCGGCCGGTCTGGATCAGCGCGTCCACGTCCTCGGTATAGGGGGTGTCCGGAATGTTCTGCTCGAACAGCGCGGCGATGTCGGCCTTGGTCTTGTGGATGGCCGGCATCACGATGTGCGACGGCTTCTCGCCGGCCATCTGCACGATGTACTCGCCCATGTCCGACTCGATGCAGTCGATGCCGCGCGCCGCCAGGTAATGGTTGAGTTCCATTTCCTCGCTGGCCATCGACTTGCCCTTGATCACGCGCGTGGCGGCGTGGGCCTGGGCAATGCCGTGGATGATGGCGTTGGCCTCGTCGGCAGTCTCGGCCCAGTGCACGCGCACGCCGGCCTGCGTCAGGTTCGCTTCGAGCTGGGTCAGCAGATCGGGCAGGTTGGCCAGCGCGTGCTGGCGCACGGCTTCGCCGAGGTCGCGCAGGTGTTCCAGTTCATCGCCATCGGGAAACTGCACCGCGCGCTTCTGCTGCAGGAAATCCATGGCGCCGCGAAAGCTCTTGCGCAGCTTGGGATCGTCGAGCGCCGCGCGGGCGCGGGCGCGAAAGTCCTCGCTCGGGACGAAATGCAGCGTTTGCTCGCTCATCGTGCGCCTCCTGCCTCGTGGTCGTTCACGATGACGACCCACAGCCGGCGCGGGCCGTGTGCCCCGTAGGCCAGCGTCTGCTGGATGTCGGAAGTCTTCGACGGGCCGGACACCATGACCAGGTTGGTGGGCATGCCGTCGGCCCAGCGTTCGGCGCGTACCGCGCTGTGCAGGTCCGGATGCAGCGTCGAGGCATAGACCAGCGCCACGTGAGTGGGCGGCACCAGCGACATCGTGCGCGGCGAGCCGGCGTCCGGCGCCAGCACCAGCGTGCCGGTGGCGGCCAGGCCCGAGCGGGCCACGGTGAAGCCGGCATCGACCGTATCGAACAACTCGGCCTTCCACGCCTCCAGCGGGCGCTCGAAGCCTATCGCCGCCACGGCGGGCGGCAGCGCGCGGGCCAGGGCCGCGCCTTCGGGCCGCGAGGTGTCCAGCAGCAGACGGCGCACGCCTTCGCTGGCCAGTCGCGCGGCCAGCCAGGCGGGCCAGATCGCGGCGTCCATGCACACCACTTCGGCATGCGAGGCGGTCAGCGCGGTCTGCATGGCTTCGACCATGGCCGCGATGGTCGGGCGCTGGCCACGGCGGGTGTCGAAGTGCTGATCGATACGCTGGTCCAGGGCTTCGGTATCGGCCCCGAGCGTGGCGCCGGAAGTGGGCACGGCGGCACGCAGGCGGCCCAGCATGCGGTCGCGGGCGCTCATGGTCGTCATGCGGCACCTCCGGTGCGGCGCCAGAGGAACGACGCCAGATGTTCCACGGGCAGCGGCGCGCCGGCATGGGCCGCAGCGTGGCCGATGTTGAGCAGGCAGCCGCAGTCGGCCGATACTAGCCGGTCGCAGCCGGTGGCGCAGGCGGCGGCCACCTTGTCGCGCACCATGGCGCCCGAGATATCGGCGTGCTTGAGCGAGAACGTGCCGCCAAAGCCGCAGCACTCCGACTCGCGCTCATGTTCCACGCGCGTCACACCGGGCAGCGCGTCGACCATTGCCACGCCGTGGCTGCGCGTGCCCATCTCGCGGCGGGCCGCGCACGACGTATGCAGCACCACGCGTTCGTGATCGCCAGCCGGCAGATCGTCGAAGCGCACGTGCAGCACATGCAGCAGGAATTCGGTCAGTTCGTAGACGCGGCTGGCGATGTCTGCGGCCAGTGCGGCGGCCTCGGGGTCGTCGACGAACAGCGTCGGCCAGTGGTGGCGCATCATGCCGCCGCACGAGCCGGACGGCACCACGACCGGCCATGGCTCGCGGAACAGTTCCAGCTGGGCGCGGGCCACCTTGCGGGCTTGCTCGGGATTGCCGCTGCTGTAGGCCGGCTGGCCGCAGCAGCTCTGGCCGCGCGGAAAGTGAACGGTCAACCCTTCGCGTTCCAGCAGGCGCACGGCGTCGAGGCCGGCTTGCGGGACGAACAGGTCGACCAGACAGGTGCCGAACAGGTACACCTGGGTGGGGCGGGTGGAACGGGTGGGGGGGTACTGCCTGGGTTGCATTGTCTGCCTCCGGTATGGCGGCGCCGCTTGGCACGCGCTGCGGCGTTTTTCGGCGCATAATTCCCGCTCTCGCGCCGAAGCACAAATTGGTTGGACCAATTCGGCGCAGGTCAGGAAAAGAAAGGGTTCAGATGGGGGGCAGCGCGCGCAACCGCGTGGAAGACATCATGCGCAGGATGGAGACGGCGCTGCTCGACGGCACATGGCCGGTGGGCACGCGGCTGCCCGCCGAGCGCGTGCTGGCGGAGCAGTACGCGGTAGCGCGCAACACCATCCGGGAAGCGATTCAGCGCCTGGCGGCGCGGGGCCTGCTGCACAGCCGGCGCGGCGCCGGCGTCTACGTTACCGATCAGCTGCGGACCGGCATTGCCTCGCCCTGGGGGCAACTCGTAGCGGACCATCCGGCCTTGCGCGACGACATCCTGGAGTTCCGGCGTGTGCTCGAAGGCGCCACGGCCTACTTTGCCGCACTGCGCGCCGACGCTGCGGACCTCAAGCGTATACGTGCATTGCTCAAGGAGTTGGAGCACGCGCGCAAGACCGACGACAAGGCCGGCGAGGCCGATGCCGATGCCAGGCTGCACGACGCCATTGCGCAGGCGTCACACAACACGATGTTCCTGCACCTGCATACCAGCGTGATCGGCATGCTGCGCGAGCACATCACCATCAACGGCACGGGCCTGCGCGAGGCCGATGCCGGCTCGTCGGACCTGTTGCTGCTCCAGCACCGCACGCTGTGCGAGGCCATCCTGGCGCGCCGGCCGGAAGAGGCCCGCACGGCCATGCAGACGCATATCGACTTCGTGCGCAGCAAGGTGGACAGCGAGGACGCCTGACGAAGGCGCGGGCGGACGCGCCCAGGCAGGCGCCTCCAATATTGGTCGTACCAATTGCTGCGTACGACTTTCCAATGGAATCAGTGAGTTGGCCGCCGGCCTAGACCAGTTCGGCGGCCGACAGCTCGCGCTTCACGTAGGCGTAGAAGATGGGCCCGGCGATCACGCCGGGAATGCCGTAGAGCGTTTCCATCACCAGCATCACCGTTAGCAACTCCCACGCCGCCGCCTGTATACGCGCGCCGATGATGCGCGCGTTCAGGAAGTATTCGAGCTTGTGGATCACCACGAGGAAGATCAGCGACACCACCGCGATGGGCAGCGAGACCGACAGCGACGCAATGACGATGGCCGTATTCGAGATCAGGTTGCCCAGCACCGGCAGCAGGCCGGCCACGAAGGTGATGGCCACCAGCGTCTTGGAGAGCGGCAGGTGCTGTTGGAACAGGGGCAGCACCAGCAGCAGGTAGATGGCCGTCAGCGCCGTGTTGATCGACGAGATCTGGATCTGCGCGAAGATGAACTGGGCAAACGACTGCTGCAGCGTGCGGGCGCGCTGGATCAGCGCCGTGGCCAGCGGGCGGCGGTTCGGGCGCGCGATGGCGCGGTACAACGCCACCATGGCGCCGATGATCAGCCCCAGCAGGATATGCAGCAGCGTGCGCAGGATGTCGGTGCCCAGGCGCTGGGCCATCTGCGCATGCTCGCGCATGGCCGCCAGCAGCGTGGTCACCAGTTCCTCGGTGCCGCTGGGCAGGTACTCGTTGATCCAGGTGGGCAACTGCGTGCGTGACTGGTCGATGATGTCGGCGGCGTGGTCGAGCAGGCGCTCCACGGTGGCGCTGTCCACGTTCAGGTAGTGCACCAGCGCCCAGATGCCGCCGGTCAGCGCCATCAGGATGATGGCCGACAGGATGGCCACGGCCAGGGCATCGCGGCGGGAATGGGTCAGGCGCGGCGCCAGCACGTCGACCAGCGAATACAGCAGCAGCCCCGCCAGCAGCGCCGCCACCAGGTTGGCGTGCATGACCAGCAGCAGCGTGCCGCCCATCAGCACGAAGGACGCCACGGTAACGTTGAACCAGCGCGGCGGCGGCGCGCAGGGGGCGGTTGGGGGCGTGGGGGTTGTCGGGAGCGGGGCGGCGCCGTTCGCGGCGCGATCTTCCGGTGTTTCCAGCTGCGTCATGTCTCGCTGAGCACTGTAAGGATGGAATGGGTAGGCGGATTGTCGATGTGCGGCGTAACAATGGCAAGTCAACCGCGGGCCGACATGCCCGGAGCGATACTTGCATCGGCGAGGTGGCCTATATTGGGCAGCAGGCAAGCCCCCGCCAGGAGACTTCATGGCCTTCACCCATACCGTCGGCACCCGCCGGCATGTCTTTGCCGATTTGCGCACGCTGCTGGCCCGCGCCAGCCCAGCGCGCTCCGGCGATGCGCTGGCCGGCGTGGCGGCCGCCAGCGAGGAGGAGCGCATGGCCGCCCGCATGGCGCTGGCCGACATGCCGCTGGCGCGTTGCCTGAACGAGGCGCTGGTGCCCTACGAGGACGACGAGGTTACGCGGCTGATCGTCGACACCCATGACGCGCGGGCGTTTGCCGAGATCGCCAGCCTGACCGTGGGCGACTTCCGCAACTGGCTGCTGCGCCATGACACCGATACGGCCACGCTGGCCCGGGTGGCGCCCGGCATCACCCCCGAGATGGCGGCCGCCGTGAGCAAGCTGATGCGCAACCAGGACCTGGTGGCGGTGGCGCGCAAGTGCCGCGTGGTCACGCGCTTTCGTAGCACCATCGGGCTGCCGGGCCGGCTGGCGGTGCGGCTGCAGCCCAACCATCCCACCGACGATCCGCGCGGCATCGCGGCATCGATTCTCGACGGGCTGCTCTATGGCTGCGGCGATGCCACCATCGGCGTCAACCCGGCCAGCGACAACCTCGGCGCCATCGTGACGCTGCTGCAACTGATCGACGAGATCCGCGCCCGCCACGACGTGCCGACGCAATCGTGCGTGCTGACCCACGTCACCCACACGTTGCGCGCGATGGCGCAGGGCGCGCCGGTGGACCTCGTGTTCCAGTCGATCGCCGGCAGCCAGGCCGCCAACGAGGCGTTCGGCATCTCGCTGGCGCTGCTCGACGAAGCCCGGCAGGCGGCGCTCTCGCTGCGGCGCGGCACGGTGGGCAACAACGTCATGTACTTCGAGACCGGGCAGGGCAGCGCGCTGTCCGCCGGCGCCCACCACGGCGTGGACCAGCAGACGATGGAGGCGCGCGCCTACGCGGTGGCGCGGCGCTTCGAGCCGCTGCTGGTGAACACGGTGGTGGGGTTCATCGGGCCGGAATACCTGTACGACGGCAAGCAGATCATCCGCGCGGGGCTGGAAGACCATTTCTGCGGCAAGCTGCTGGGCGTGCCGATGGGCTGCGACGTCTGCTACACGAACCATGCCGAGGCCGACCAGGACGATATGGACACGCTGCTGACGCTGTTCGGCGTGGCCGGCATCAACTTCATCATGGGCGTGCCCGGCGCCGACGACATCATGCTGAACTACCAGAGCACGTCGTTCCACGATGCGCTGTACCTGCGCGAGGTGCTGGGCCTGCGGCCCGCGCCGGAGTTCGAGGCGTGGCTGCAGGCCATGGGCATGCTAGACGACGCCGGACGGCTGCTGCCGCCGTCGGCGCGCGTGCCGCTGCTGGCAATGGCCGAATCGCTCTGAGCCGGGGAGACCGAGATGCCGAAGCCGCCCGCCAAACTCGTGTCTTCCTCCGTGCCCGCCGGGCCGCGGGGGGACCCGCAGTCCGCCCCCACCGCTCCCGCCTCTGCCGCCTCTGCCGCCTCTCCCCAGGCCGCGCCCGACCCCTGGCAGCGCCTGCGCGAGTTCACCCGCGCGCGCGTGGCCATCGGCCGCACCGGCCATGCCCAGACGACCCACGCCGTGCTGGCCTTCGGCCTGGCGCATGCGCAGGCGCGTGACGCCGTGCATCTGCCGCTCGACGCCCAGGCCATCGACGCGACCCTGCGCGAGGCCGGGCTGGCCACGGTGCACGTGCACAGCGCCGCGCAGGATCGCCACCAGTACCTGCGGCGCCCCGACCTGGGCCGCAGGCTCGACGACGAGAGCCGCACGAAGCTTGCGCCCGAGGCGCGCACGTGGGACGTGGTGTTCGTGATCGCCGACGGCCTCTCGGCCCTGGCCGCGCAACGGCATGCCGTGCCGCTGCTGCAGGCGGTGCTGGCGCGGCTGCGGCAATGGCATGTGGGGCCGGTGGTGATCGCGCGGCAGGCGCGCGTGGCGCTGGGCGACGAGATCGGCGAGCGCGTGCGGGCGCGGCAGGTGGTGATGCTGATTGGCGAGCGGCCCGGGCTCAGTTCGCCGGACAGCCTTGGCATCTATCTCACCTACGATCCGCGCGTGGGGCGTACCGACGCCCAGCGCAACTGCATCTCGAACGTGCGGCCCGAAGGGCTGGCCTACGCGGCCGCCGCTGACCGGCTGGTGTACCTGCTGCGCGGCGCGGCGGCGCTGGGCCGCTCCGGCGTGGACCTGAAAGACGACAGCGTCGCCGTGGGGGCGACGCTGCCAGGGGCGTGAACCGGGCGGGAGCGACGGGCGCCGCGCTACATCATGCGATGCGAGAAGCGGCCACGTCGTGCGTCTTCCATCAGCATCATGAACTGGTCGCGGTCCATGTGCACGAGTTCCAGGTGGTCGCCGGCCTCGAACCAGACTTCGGGTTCGTCGAACAGGCTTTCATCCACGTAGGTCTCCATGCCGTACGACATGCCGCACGGCGGGATGGCGCCGAGATCGCAATCCTTGAACACTTCGCGGATCTCGTCCTCGTGCGCCAGTACGAGCTTGCGGCCCGTCATGTCGCAGATGGCGGATAGCTGCAGGTGGTGATTCGAGGGAATCACCACGGCCACGTAGCCGCCGTCGTCCTCGAGCAGCAGCGTCTTGGCCAGGCGGTGGCCCGGTACGTGGGCAGCGTGCGCGGTGGCCATGCTGCTGAGACTGTATGGGTGGCGAATGATGTCGAACTTGCTGTTCATGCGGCTGAGCCGGCCAGCCAGGGTGCCTGCCATTGCCATGATCGTCTGCCTCCCCGCGCAATTGCGCGGTCTAGTCCTGAGTGTTCTCACTATAGGCACTGCCGGCGCGCATGCGGGGCCAGATTGCCTGCAGTTCGGTCTTCAGGAAGGTGAGCAGGTAGCGCGTGGCCATGGTCTGGTACCGGTTGGGCATCGTCAGCATGTAGAGCCGGCTGCCGAACACGCTGATGCGGTAGTTGGCCAGCAGCGGCACCAGCGTGCCGGCATCGAGGTCATGGCCCACCGCGTAGAGCGGAAAGATGCCGATGCCCAGGCCGCTCACCACGGCGTCCTTCAGGAATGCGAAGTTCTCGGAACTCAGCGTCGGTTCCAGCACGACCTGTTCGCGCTCGCCGCCGCCGTTGCTGTCTTCGCGCGTGCCCGACGCCTTGAGCTTCTGTCCGATTGGCGAGGCGCACACGATGCTGTGGCCGGTGAGGTCGGCCAGCACGCCGGGCGCCGTGCGGCCGGCCAGGTAGGATGGTGCGGCGCAGACCACCCAGTCGACCACGCCGATCTCGGTGGCCACCACCGAATCGGGCGGTGTGGAGATGATGCGCAGCGCCACCTCCACATCCTCGGAGACGAGGTTGTGGATGCGGTTGTCGAATACCACGTCGAGCGTGATGTCGGGATAGCGCTGCTTGAACTGCACCAGCAGCGGCGACAGCATGGCGTGCCCCAGGCCTGTTGGTACCGACAGCCGCACATGGCCCTGCAGGCTCTTGCCCATGCTGCTGATCAGCGCATTGGCGGCGGCCACTTCGCCGAGGATGTTGCGGCCATGCTCGTAGAGGCCCGCGCCCACGGGCGTGGGTTCCACATGGCGCGTGGTCCGGCGCAGCAGTTGCACGCCCAGTTCCTCCTCCAGCGCCTTGAGGTGGTAGCTGACATTGGCGCGCGTCATCTTGAGCTTGCGCGCGGCGGCGCTGAGGTTGCCCGCGTCGACGATATCGACGAACAGGCGCAGGGCGTTGAGATCCATGGCGAAGCTGGCGCGGAAAGAAAAAAGGGGCCCGAAGGCCCCTCAGTGTGCCATGAGCGTACGCCATGGCCGAGTGTGGTGGCCGGCCTGCTGGTCTGCCGGCCGGCGCACGGCTCAGTGCTCGTGATGCAGGTACTTCGCCTGGCGCGGCAGCCGCAGGCTGACCAGGAAGGCGATGACCATCATGCCGGTGACATACCAATAGAACGTGTTCTCGTGGCCCATCGACTTCAGGCCCAGCGCCACGTATTCGGCCGTGCCGCCGAACAGCGCGTTGGCCACGGCGTAAGCCAGGCCCACGCCCAGCGCGCGCACTTCGGGCGGGAACATCTCGGCCTTCACGATGCCGCTGATCGACGTGTAGAAGCTCACGATGGCCAGTGCCACGCAGATCAGCAGGCCGGCCATCTCGGGGCTGGACACCGTCTTCAGCGCCGTCAGGATCGGCACCGTGGCCAGCGCGCCCAGCGCGCCGAACAGCAGCATGTTGGTGCGGCGGCCAATGCGGTCTGACAGCGCGCCGAAGAACGGCTGCATGCACATGTAGAGGAACAGGCAGGCCGTCATCACATAGCTGGTGGTCTTGATCGGCAGGTGCGCCGTGTTGACCAGGAACTTCTGCATGTACGTGGTGAAGGTGTAGAAGATCAGCGAGCCGCCGGCCGTGTAGCCCAGCACCGTGAAGAACGCGGCCTTGTGATGGCGGAAGATCTCGGCCACGCTGCCCGCTTCCTTGCTGTTGCGCTGCTGTGCCGTGGTGGTTTCGTGGAGCGTGCGGCGCAGCAGCAGCGCCACCACCGCCGTGATGGCGCCCACCACGAACGGAATGCGCCAGCCATAGGCCTTCAGCTCGGCTTCGGTCAGCAACTGCTCCAGGATCACCACCACCAGCACGGCCAGCAGCTGGCCACCGATCAGCGTCACGTACTGGAACGACGAGAAGAAGCCGCGCCGGCCCTTCAGCGCTACCTCGCTCATGTAGGTGGCGGTGGTGCCATACTCGCCGCCCACCGACAGGCCTTGCAGCAGACGCGCCAGCAACAGCAGCGCCGGGGCCCAGTTGCCGATGGCGTCGTAGGTGGGCAGGCACGCGATCAGCAGCGAGCCGAAACACATCATGACCACCGAGATCAGCAGCGAGTTCTTGCGGCCGTTGCGGTCGGCGATGCGGCCGAACAGCCAGCCGCCAATCGGGCGCATCAGGAAACCGGCGGCAAACACACCGGCGGTGTTCAGCAGTTGCGCGGTGGGGTCGCCCTTCGGGAAGAACGCCGGCGCGAAGTAGATCGCGCAGAACGCATAGATATAGAAATCGAACCACTCCACCAGATTGCCGGACGATGCGGCAACGATGGCGAAGACGCGTTTCCTGGTTTCCTCGGGGGATGGCGGCGTGCCAGTGGCGGCGGCGGGGGCGATGTCTGTCATAGGACCTTCTATACTTGGCGGCGCGCTGGCCGCTGAATGGGGCGGGCCGGGATGTGGCCGTTCAGCCGGCGCATGTCGGAACCCGTTTCCGGCGGAGCGTAACCCGGAATCGCGGGTTGCCCCAAGGGGGCCGGGCCGTATTGTTCCCGCGCAGTATTACAGAGGCCTTGTCAATTACGGCTTCGCGCCGCATTGTCTGGCTGCATGGAAAGTGTTTTTCTGAAATGCTGCCTGGCGGCACGAAAAATTTCACTGGCTCGCGGCGGGGCGCCCGGATAACTTGCGTGAGCCCCGGCCCTGCGCAATGATGCGGGCCGATTCTGGATACCACGCCTTTCAATTCCCTTGTCGATGCCTGCATTGCGATACTTCTCCGCCCGGCCCCATCGTCCTGATCGTCAGGATCGGCCCTCCGGCTCCGCCATGCCCGCCATGCGCGTCCTGTCGGTTTCGTTCGTCGTGGCGCTGGCGGCCGGCATGACCCTGGCGGCGATATTGTGGCCAGCGCCCGCCGCCGGCGAGGAGCAGGACCTCGTGCAATGCCAGCGGGTCAATGCGGCCCAGTTGCGCACGGCGTCTGAGGAGACGCTGCTCTTCCTGCGCTGCCGCGCCCGCCAGACTTCGTACGAGGCGCCCCGGCTCAAGGGCGTGACGCAGAAATTCCGCGACGACCTGGTGTTCGCGTGCCTGGACCAGGCCGATGCCATCGAGCATCAATTGCGGGTGGCCCATGGCTACACGCGCGAAACACTGTCTCGCAAGAAATGTGATTACTAGATCTCAACCGACTGACTGACGGCCAATTGTCAAAAATAATTGGCGGTTCTGTCCAAGTTGGCGTGGATTGTCAAAATCGATGGTCGGCGTACCATTGGCGGCCATTGTGTTGCAACGACTTACCCGGAGACTGCCATGGCTCTCGACGCCGAATCCTTTTCCCTGCTGCGCGCTTCGGTGCAGCGTTTCATCGATGACCGCCTGAAGCCGGCGGAGGATACGCTCGAGGAAATCGACGACGTGCCGGCCGACATCGTGGCCGACATGAAGGAGATGGGCCTGTTCGGCATCTCCATTCCGGAAAACTACGGTGGCATCGGCCTGTCGATGTCGCAGGAATGCGATGTGGTTTATGACCTGGGCCACACCGCGTTTGCCTTCCGCTCGGTGTTCGGCACCAACGTCGGCATCGGCTCGCAGGGCATCCTGATGGATGGCACCGAGGAGCAGAAGCAGACGTACCTGCCGAAGATTGCCAGCGGGGAGCTGGTGATCTCGTTCGCGCTGACCGAGCCGAATGCCGGTTCCGACGCTGCCTCGCTGCAGACGCGCGCCGAGCTGGACGGCGACCACTACGTCATCAACGGCACCAAGCGCTTCATTACCAACGCCCCGCGCGCCGGCGCGTTCACGCTGATGGCCCGCACCGGTGGCCAGGGCGCGTCGGGTATTTCGTCGTTCATCGTGCCGGCCGATACCCCGGGCATCTCGCTGGGCAAGCCGGACAAGAAGATGGGCCAGCGCGGCACCAAGACGTGCGACGTGGTGCTCGAAAACGTGCGCGTGCCGGCGGCAAACATCATCGGCGGCGTGCCGGGCGTGGGTTTCAAGACGGCCATGAAGGTGCTGGACCGCGGCCGCCTGCATATCTCGGCGCTGGCTTGCGGCATGGCGCATCGCCTGATTACCGACGCCGTGGCCTACGCCAAGGAGCGCAAGCAGTTCGGCAAACCCATCGGCGACTTCCAGCTGATCCAGGCCATGCTGGCGGACAGCCAGGCCGAACTGTACGCGGGCCTGTCGATGGTGCGCGACTGCGCGCAGCGCTACGACGCCAAGCCGGCGGGCCAGAGCGACCCCGAAGTCAGCATGCTGGCCTCGTGCACGAAGATGTTCTGTACCGAAATGGTGGGCCGCGTGGCCGACCGCGCGGTGCAGATCCATGGCGGCGCCGGCTACATCGCCGAATACAAGGCGGAACGCTTCTACCGCGACGTGCGCCTGCTGCGCCTGTACGAAGGCACCACGCAGATCCAGCAACTGATCATCGCCAAGCAACTGCTGCGCGACTGAGCCAGGACACGGCACGCGCCGGACCGGTCTGACAGGGGACAAGGAGACAGCATGAGCAAGATCCAGGCAACGGCCCCGCAGGGGCCGGCCAGCGTCAATAACGGGGTGCACCGGCTTCGCGCCGTGGTGGCCACGTATCGCACGGCACTGCAGGCGTACACGCTCGTGGTATCGGCAAACGAGTTGATGGCGCTCTCCAACGGCCCGGAACCGGCGCACTCGGCGCGCGACTATCGCGCGCAGGCCCACCTGGACCGCCTGCGCGACACCGTGCGCGATTGCGACCTGGCCCTGCCCAGCGCAATCGTGGTGGCCGTGGCCGGTGGTGCCATGCGCTGCGAATGCGATCACCTCTATTCACTGGAGTTGCGCCCGCAGGCCGGCGACAGCCTGATCGTGCTCGACGGGCACGAGCGTCTGGCCGCGCTGGCCCACACCGGCCGTGGCGATATCAAGACGCTGGTCACCGCCGTGCTGTGCGGCGCCGCCGTCGACGGCACCGACGCCACCGCCAACACAAGCGCCATGACCGAGGCGGACTGCATGCTCATGCATACGTCGGCCGCGGCGCGCTGGGCTGGCGCCACGCGCGTCTGGCAGTAGGAACCGCCCAGGACTGCCTGGACGGTCTGGACGGCCTGGACGGCCCCCCGGGCCTCACCCCGGAGGCCTCATGTTCCGGCGCCGGACGTTCAGGCCCAGATGCGGTCCACGTCGCGCAGCAGGTGGCCGGCAAGAATGTAGTCACCCAGGCGCGTGGCCTTGGCTTCCAGATCTTCCAGTTCGCGGTTGGCCAGCAGGCCAAGGTCGAACTGGCAATACAGGTTGCGCTGCCGGAACGTGGTCTTGGGTTTGCCCAGCCCTTCCAGCAACGCCTCGCGGGAACGGACAGCAATGCTCTCCTGCCCGCGATATTGCACCTTGATGCCTCGCTTCTCGCCGAGCCTGCCGAGTTCGATGGCATCCTGCCACCCGGTCTCGTAGTCCAGCTCCAGCGATAGCGCCTGTTCGGCGGTGAGAAGCCTGAGCGCTTCCGCCTTGCTGCCTGCTCGCACAATCGACATCTGCACCTCGCACCTCGCGTCTCAAACAATACTGTATAAATATACAGTGATCGATCGAACGCCTCAAGGCTTCGATGCTTCCGGGGGTGCCGCGGCTGCCGAAGCCGCCGTGCCGTCAGCCGGGGCCGCGCCCGGCGCCCCGGGTGTGGCGCCAAAATCGCCGGCAAACGCCTGCGTCAGCGTGGCCGGGCCCAGGTAGCGTCGGATGGCGGCATTGACCGCTTCGGGCGTGGCGGTGCGAATGCCTTCCTCGATGGCGGCCGTGTGGGCCATGGTCCGGCCGAGATAGGCCTGATTGGCCAGCGCCCCTGCCAGGGCGCCGTCGCGGGTCCGGCTCACCAGCCCTTGCTGCAACAGGCCGCTGGCCGCCTCCGATACCTCCTGCGCGGTCACGCCGCTCCGCACGAAGCGGGCCAGTTCCTCGTCCACGGCCTTGCGCAGCTTGGGCAGGTTCTGCGGCGCATAGGCGGCCCACAGCCCGAAGCGTCCGGCGCGATCGAGCGCCCCGACGGTCAGCGAGCTGGACACCCCGTAGCTGATGCCATCGAGCTGCCGCAGGCGGTCGGCCAGCCGGCTGCGCATGCCGGTGCCTCCGAACACGCGCGTGGCCACCAGCATCAGCGGGTAGTCGGGCGAGTCGCTGACCAGATCGATCGGTTGCGAGGCCAGATACACCGCGTTGGCCTTGCCCGGCGTGTCGAGCGTGAAATCGCTGGCCGGAATCTGCACGAACGGCCGGTCCACGCGTTCGAACGGCACCTGCGCGCGCCAGTCGCCGAACAGGTAGTTGGCCTGCGTCACCGCGTCATGGGTGTCGAAATCGCCAACAATGGCCAGTTGCGCGTGCTCCGCGCCGTAGAACCGCGCGTGGAAGTCGCGCAGGTCGGCCAGTGATGCCGCCTTGAGATCCGCCACGCTTTCGTCGAATGTCGGCGTGTAGCGCGGATCGCCCGGCGGGTACGGATTGCCGTGGCGGCCGAGCGCATTGGGCGCCAGCGCGCCGGGCTGTTTCCGCTGGCTTTCGATGCCGGCAATGCTGGTCGCCCGCAGCGTTTCCAGCTCGTGCGCCGGAAAGGTTGGCATGCGCAGCACCGTGCGCAGCAGCGCCAGCAGGTCTGGCAGATACTCGCGCCGCGTTTCGAAACGCACGGTCAGCCGTTCGTCGTTGCCCGAGATCGAGACATTGGCTTTCAGCGCCTCGAAGCGGTCGGCGATCTGCTGGCGGCCGAAGCCGCCGGCGCCACGGTCGAGCATGGCGGCCGTCAGTGACCCGACGGCGCTCTTGCCCCGCAACGCCTCGAGATTGCCGATGCGCAGGATCAGCGTGCCGTTCACCGCGCCGCCACGGCTGGGCTTGGATACCAGCGCGAGCTGCATGCCGTTGGGCAGGGTCTGGCGCACCGTGTGGGCGTCGATGTTGGCCGGGCTCGGGTCGAAGCTGGCCACGGCCTGCGCGGCCGGCTTGCCCGCGTAGTCGCGGGTGAGCGCGGCCAGGTCGGGCGCGCCCGGAATGCTGGCCAGCTGCGGGCGGTCACCGGGCAGGAACTCGCCCACCGTGCGGTTGGCCGGCCGGAAGTAGTTCTCGGCCACGCGCTGCACGTCGGCCAGCGTGGTGGTCTCCACGCGGTCGCGGTTGATGAAGAACAGGCGCCAGTCTCCCTTGGCAATCGCCCCGGACAACGCCACGCCATAGGCGGCCGGGTCGTTGAGCGTCTTCTCGTAGGCGTTGCGCAGGCGCACGCGGGCACGTTCGAGTTCCTGTTCGGTGACGGGCTGCGTGGCGAAGCCTTCCACCGTGGCGATCAGGGCGTCGCGCACCGGCTCGATCGGGCGATCCTTGCTGGTGCCCGCAGCGAACTGGATCACGCCGGGATCCTTCATCGCGGTGAAGTAAGAACTCTGCCAGGCCGCCTTGCGGGCATCGACCAGCGTGCGTTCGAGCCGACCGCCCGGGGTGTCGGCCAGGATCACGGCCAGCAGGTCGAGCGCGATGATGTCCGGGTGGGCGCCGGGCGCCACGTGGTACATGGTGGCTACCATGCGGCTGTCGCCGGGCCGTGACAGCGTCAGTTCGCGCGCGCCCTCCTGCGGCGGCTCGACCGTGTATTCCTGCGGCAGCACGCGCGTCGGCCGAGGAATCGGTCCGAAGGCCTGCTCGATGCGGGCCAGCGCGCGGGCGGCGTCGAACTGACCGGTCACCACCAGCACCGCGTTGTCCGGCTGGTAGTAGCGGCGATAGAAGGCCTGCAGGTTGTCGATGCCCACGCGCTCCACGTCGCTGCGCGCGCCGATGACGGCCTTGCCGTAGTTGTGCCAGCGGTACGCCGCGGCGTACATCTGCTGCTGCAGCATCCGCATCGGATTGTTCTCGCCGATCTCCATCTCGTTGCGGACCACGGTCATCTCGCTGTCCAGGTCCTTGCGCGCGACGAAGCTGTTGACCATGCGGTCCGCTTCCATGCGCAGCGCCCAGTCCAGGTTGTCGTCGCTGGCCGCGAAGGTCTCGAAGAAGTTGGTGCGGTCCTGGTTGGTGGTGCCGTTGTACTGCATGCCGCGCCGGGCGAACTCGGTTGGAATGGTCTTGCCGGGCAGCGATGGCGTGCCCTTGAACAGCAGGTGTTCCAGCAGGTGGGCCATGCCCGTTTCGCCGTAGTTCTCGTGGCGGCTGCCCACCAGGTACGTCATGTTGACCGTGGTGGTGGGCTGGGCGTCGTCGGGCGCCAGCAGCACGCGCAGCCCATTGGGCAACTGGTATTCGGTGATGCCTTCCACGCTGGCCACGCGCGTGGCGCGCGTAATGCCCGCCGCCGGCACGGCGGCGGGCGCGGCTGGCCTGGGTGTAGCGGACATCCCCGCGCGTGCGGCGGGCGCGGTGGGTGCGGCTTGTGCGGCTTGCGCGGCAGCCCCCCACATATCCAGCAACACGGCCAGGGCGACGCAGGCGGCACCCGCAACAGGACGACGATTCATGCAGACTCCGCAAAACGGCTCGGCGCGGCGCAACCGGCCGCAAACGAGCTGATTCTATCCGCAGCGCGCGCCGGCGAAACGCGCCCCGGCGCACTTTCAGAATCGGGCACAAACGTTGTGGCGAATCCTCGAGAAAGGGTGTCGGAGCGGCGCAAGGCGAATGTCCGATTCCAGCACATGCGGGGCGCCTCAAAGGCGTAGGATGCAGGCCATGGAACTCGATCCCGACACCTGCTACAAGGCGGTTGCCTCGCACGACCGGCGCTTCGACGGACGCTTCTTCGTGGGCGTGTCGTCCACCGGCGTGTATTGCCGCCCGATCTGCGCGGTACGCACGCCAAAGCGCGAGAACTGCTCGTTCTACGAGTCGGCCGCGGCAGCCGAGAAGAACGGCTTCCGGCCGTGCCTGCGCTGCCGTCCGGAACTGGCGCCGGGCCACGGCCTGGCCGACATCTCGGGCCGGCTGGCGCAGGCCGCCGCCACGCTGATCGACGAAGGATTCATGACCGGCGCCGGCGTGATGCAACTGGCCGCGCGCATTGGCGTGACCGAGCGCCACCTGCGGCGCCTGTTCGACGCCGAGTTCGGTGTGTCGGTGCACGAGTACGCGCAGACCCAGAAGCTGCTGCTGGCCAAGCGGCTGCTGACCGACACCACGCTGCCGGTCACGGACGTAGCGCTGGCGTCGGGCTTCGGCAGCGTGCGCCGCTTCCACGATGTGCTCAAGGCGCGCTACGGCCTGACGCCGCTCGCCATGCGGCGCCGCGCGGCCGATGGCATGGCCGACTGCCTGGTGTTCGAACTGGGCTACCGGCCGCCGCTGGCCTGGCCCGCGCTGCTTGAGTTTCTGGCGGTGCGTGCCGTCGAGGGCATCGACCATTGCCAGGATGGCATCTACACCCGCTCGATGGCGATCGATGCCGGCGGCCGGCGCCATCTGGGCTGGGTGCGGCTGGAGCACGTGCCGAAGCGCACCGTGGTGCGGGTGACGCTGTCGGGCTCGCTGGCGCACGGCATTCCGCAGGCGCTGGGCAAGGTGCGTCGCCTGTGCGACCTTGGCTGCCGCCCCGATGTCGTGGATGCGCATCTGGGCGAGCTGGCCGCGCAGACGCCGGGCATGCGCCTGCCGGGCACGTTCGACGGGCTGGAAATCGCGGTCAGGGCGATCGTCGGGCAGGTGATTTCCGTGGTGCAGGCCCGGCGCATTCTGGCGCGGCTGGTACGCATCGCCGGGGAGCCGTTACCTGCGGCTGCGCTGGCGGGGCTGGCCTTGCCCGCCGGGGCCTCGGCACCGAGCCATGTGTTTCCCACCGCGCAGGCGCTGGCCGCGTTGCCCGATGCCGACTACCAGGCGACCGGCGTGCCGATGGCGAGGATTCGGGCCATCCGTGCGCTGGCCCGCGAAGTGGCGGCGGGCAACATCCGGCTGGATCCGCTTGCCGCGCCCGAAGACACCGTGGCGCGATTGCGCGCGATCGACGGCATTGGCGACTGGACGGCGCAGTACGTGGCCATGCGCGCCCTGGGCTGGCCCGATGCGTTTCCGGCCACCGATTACGCGCTGCGCAAGGTGCTGGGCGTCACCACCGTGCGGGCCATGCACGCCGCCACCGCACAGTGGGCGCCATGGCGAGCCTATGCGGCGATTCACTTGTGGCATCGCTACGAGGTGCTCAAGGGCGGGGGCGCGGACAAGGGCGCGGGCAAGGGCGAGGGCAAATCCCCCACCGGGCCGCAAGACGAAGCGAAAGATGAACCAAAGGCGCAGGACGCCGATTTCGAGGAAGCCACGGCATGAACAGCCATCAGATCATCGACAGCCCGTTGGGCGACATCCTGCTACGCGCCGAAGGCGGCTGCCTGACCGGGGTGTTCTTCGCGGGCCAGAAATACTATCCCGCTCATGACTATCCCCCTCATGGCCGCCCGCAGGCGCCGGCATCCGCCGCCGATGCGCGCGTGCTGGCGCTAGCGGCCGAGGAACTGGCCGCCTATTTCGATGGCGAACTGCACGCCTTCACGGTGCCGGTGCGCTTTGCCGGCAGCCCCTTCCAGCAACGGATCTGGCAGGCGCTGTGCGACCTCGGGTTTGGCGAGACGTCCACCTACGGGCAACTGGCCGCCGGCCTGGGTCTGCCGCCGGCGCATTCGCGCGCGGTGGGTGGCGCGGTGGGGCGCAACCCGCTGTCGGTCATCGTGCCGTGCCACCGCATCGTGGGCGCGTCGGGCAGCCTGACCGGCTACGCCGGCGGCCTCGATCGCAAGCGCGCGTTGCTGGCGCTGGAAGGCATTCTGCCGGCGGGTCTGGCCGTCGTGCCGCGCGGCCAGGGGGCGCTGGCGTTCGCCTGAAGCGTGCCCAGGCTCTTTATTGCCGTCGATACCCCGCGGGCGCTGGCGGATGCCTGGCTGCGGACCCTGCCCGCGCACCGGGACATTCGCGCCACGCCCGCCGCGCAACTGCATCTGACGCTGCGCTTTCTCGGCGAACACGACGACGCGATGGCCGGACGCCTCGCGCTGGCCCTGCATGAGGTGGCCGCGCCGCCGATGACGCTGCAGCCGCACGGCGTAGGCCGCTTTCGGGGCCGGCAGGGCGCGATCTTGTGGGCGGGGCTGGCGGAATCGCCGGCCTTGCAGGCGCTGGTCGGGCGCATTGGCGCGGTGCTGCAAGCCCAGGGCGTGGCGCCGGAAGCGCGGCGTTTCTGGCCACACCTGACGCTGGCGCGTTGTCGGCGGGGCGTACCGGAGCCCCTGTTGCGCGACTGGCTGGCCGCCTGGCGCACGCTGAGCCTGCCCGCGTGGCAGGTCGACCAGTTCACGCTGTTCGAGAGCGAGTTGAGGCGCGACGGCGCCCGGCACACCGCGCGCGCGGTCTATCCGCTGGCCGCGCCGCCGGTTGCATTGCCCTAGCGGCCCACGTTGCTGAGGCCCAGCGCCACGCCCAGGCTGCACAGGGTGGCGCCGATCAGGCGGTCCAGCACGCGCTGGTGGCGCAGCATCGCCGCGCGCAAGGCGGGCGACCCGAAACACCAGGCAACCAGGCTGAACCACACCCAGTGCGCCACGGACATGAACAGGCCGTAGCCGAGCTGGGCCGGCCATGGCGTGTGCGGGCTCACCACCTGCGTAAAGGTGCTGACCACGAACAGCGTGGTCTTCGGATTCAGCGCGTTGGTCAGGAAGCCCATGCGCAGGGCCGCCAGGCCCGCCACGGCGGGCGGCGTGGCGGCGGCCTCCGAAGCCGAAGCCGAAGGTGAAGCGGAGGCGTCCCCGGCCGGCGCCGCACGGTTGCGCAAGGTCTGGTAGCCGATCCAGATCAGGTAGGCGGCGCCCATCAGCTTCAGGGCGGTCAGCAGCCCATGCGCGTGGGCGATCAGCAGCGACACCCCGAACATCGTGTACGCCACATGCACCTGCACGCCCAGCGCAATGCCCAGCGCGCAGAGCAGGCCCGTGCGCCGTCCGAACAGATAGCTGTTGCGCGTGACCATGGCGAAATCCGGTCCGGGACTGATGACGGCAAGGACGGTGATCGTGGCAACGGCCAGCAACTCGGCAAGTGGAGACATTTCGGTCAGTTTTCGTTGAGAAACGGGAAGCGTAGGGCGCGCGGAAGCCTCGATTCTGGCTCGCAGAATTGGGTACGCAAAGCGATGTATACTCGCCGGATTCCATGAGAAAAACTGACGGGTCCCGATGCGATCGATGCACTGGCTGGGCTGGATACGGTTTTTCGAGGCTGCCGCCCGGCACCAGAATTTCGCCCGCGCCGCCGAGGAACTGCACCTGACGCATGGGGCGATCAGCCGCCAGATCCGCCAGCTTGAAGAAGCGCTGGGCGTGCCGCTGTTCGAGCGCCGCAATCGCGCGGTTTTCCTGACCGAGGCCGGCCGGACGCTGCATGCCTCCGCCTCGGAGGCGATGGACCTGCTGGCGGCCACGGCGCAGCGCATCCGCACGCCCGCGCCGAACGCGGCGCTGGTGCTGTCGTGCGAACCGACCATCGCCATGCGCTGGCTGATTCCCCGCCTGACGCGCTTTTCCGCCATCCACCCCGAGATTCCGGTGCACCTGATGGCGGCCGGTGGGCCGGTCGACTTTGCCGCGGGCGGCATCGACGTGGCGTTGCGCCGCAACGATTTCGCGTTCGATCCGCGCTGGCACACCCGAGAGCTGACGCCGGAGCGGGTCGGCCCAGTCTGTCGGCCAGACCAGGCCGGCATGGCCCCGGAGCAGGTGGTGCGGCTCCATACCCGTACGCGGCCCGATGCCTGGCAGCGCTGGATGCTCAGCGCGGGCAGCCCGGCGGTGGGCGCCACGGCGGGCCGGCAGGATGGCTGGTACGAACACTTCTACCTGAGCCTGCAGGCGGCCGCCGCCGGACTGGGCTGGGCGGTGGCCTCGCACCTGATGGCCGCCGATGAACTGGCCGATGGCCGGCTGGTGGCGCCGCGGGGCTTCGTGGCGGACGGCACGGCCTACCACCTGATTTCGCCCGTGCCGTTTGCCCGGGACGCGCGCCGGCAGGCGCTGCTGCAATGGCTGCAGGGCGAGCTGGCGCCCACCTCGGCGGGCCCGCCGAAAGCGTAGCGGAAGCTACCCCACGGAAGTCGGTTCCTAAAGTTGCGTCGTATTTTGCCGAAGGCCAAAAGGCAGACGCTTGCGTGCCCGTGAGGGCGCGCTTACCATGCGGCGCTGGCGCGCCGCGTGCGTGGCCAACCCCCTGCGCGCCGGGCCCCCGAGCAAACCGCGGGCGCAACCCTTTTTAGAAGTAGCGTATCTCCATGAGTCTCCAAGATCCCCGCGGGCCGCTGGCAGCCCAATCCTTGTCCCCGATGGACGATGAGCCCGACGAGAAGGAAGGGTCCCAATCGGACGAACGCTACCGCCTGACGCACAGTTCCCAGATCGGTACCGTGCTGCGCGACATGGCCTGGCAGAAATGCCTGCTCAATGTGCGCTCGCAGCGTGGCTCCGAGATCGTGACGTCGATCCTGCACGTCGATCCGGCCAACAAGACGTTCATCTTCGACTGGTGCCGCGCCGATGGCGAGCGCCAGGCGCTGATGGCGTCTGACCGCAATGCGTTCTCGGGTCTGCTGCGCGGCGTGCCGGTGAACTTCATCGTGGGCACGCCGGGTGCCACGCGCTTCGAAGGGGGGCCGGCTTTCATCGCCGATTTCCCGGACAAGCTGTACCACTTCCAGCGCCGCCGGCACTTCCGTGCCCGTACGCTGCTGACCAAGGGCTACCGCTGCGAAATCGTGCTGCCCGAGAGCGTCGACAAGAAGACGCTGCAACTGGACATCGCCGATCTGTCGCTCTCGGGCGTGGGTCTGCGGTCGCGGGCGGTGGGGGCCGACCAGCTGCCGGTGGGAACCGTGGTCAAGAAGTGCCGGCTCGATTTCGGCGAGCTGGGTCGCCTGGAGCTGGACATGCAGGTGGTGGGGCACTGGCTGGTGGGGTTCGATGACAACACCGTCCACCACTATGGCTGCGCCTTCCTGAATCCGGACGGCCGCATGGAAAACTTCCTGCAGCGCCTGGTGTTCCAGCTGGAACTGGCGCACCGGGGCTGAGCCCCGGCGCCGCTGCGCCTCAGCTACCCACGAGCTTGCCGATCGCGGCTGCCGCCTCGCGCATGGGGCCGAGCAGCCGCGTAATCATTTCGGCTTCCGATACCTTGTTGGCCTTCACGCTGACGCTGATGGCCGCCACCACCACGCCCGTCTGCGAACGCACGGGCACGGCAATCGCCCGCAGGCCGGGCTCCAGTTCCTCGTCGATCAGCACGTAGTCCAGCTCGCGCGCGCGCTGGAACGCGGCCTCCAGCTCGGGCCGCGACACCTTGGTGAGCAGCGTGCGCGGACGCAGCTCGGCATGTTCGAAGAACGCCTCCAGCACCGCATCGGGCTGGTGGGCCAGCAGCAGCCGGCCCGTCGACGTGCAATAGGCCGGCAGGCGGCTGCCCATGCCCAGCGAATAGGTCAGCACGCGCTGCACCTCGGAACGCACCAGGTACAGGATGTCGATGCCGTCGAGAATTGCCAGCGCCGAGGTCTCGTGCACGCGCGCGCTCAGCGTATCGAGGATGGGCTGGGCCGACGACACGAGCGAAGTGGACGAGAAGTACGCGTGGCCCAGATGCAGCACGCGCGGCCGCAACGCAAAGTGGCCGTCCTGCTGGCTCACGTAGCCCAGCTGCTCAAGCGTATAGAGACAGCGCCGCACCGACGCGCGCGACAACTGCGTGCGCTGCGCCACCTGCGAGATCGTGAGCGGGCGCTTGCGCTCCGAAAACGCCTCCAGCACGGTCAGCCCGCGCGCCAGCGACAGCATGAAGTTCGGGTCGCCGGCGAAGCTGTTCAGGATATCGGCCGGCGGATGCGCGGCGCGAACCGTATCGGCCTGGGCGGGCTTGAGATGGATGGGTTGGGGGGCGTCCATGGGGGCGAAGAAGGAGCGGAGAGGGAGCGAAGATGCGGCAGGCGCTGTTCGATAATCGCGCATCTTAACGCCCTGCCACGCCGATTGCCGAATTCCGGACAAAAAAATGTCGCCGTTGTTGCGGCGACCGGGGAAGGGGGTGTCATCAAGATGGGGTCTCGAGTGACATCGCTGAGTATAGTGAGGCGCAAAACTCGCGCACATGCAACGAAGGTGGGGTGAAAGCCGCACTTTATGCAGTCGGCTGCATATGCGCGAAACCCGCATGCTTCCAGGATGCTTCAAGGCTTGCCGAGGAACAGGTAGAACGCGTAATGGCCCCCCGCGGCGCGGCCATAGGCCAGGTACAGCGGGCCGATCGGGCTATCCACGCCGATGAACGCCGAGCCCGATTTCAGCAGCCCCGTGGGGCTTCCCGGCACCAGCGGCGCGCCCACCCGGCCCGCCTCCAGCGAGGCCCCGGCATACACGCCGTCGAGCAGTGTCTGGTGGGCGAGCTTGTTGTAGTAGACCAGCCGCGCGAACTGCAGGTTGCCGCCAATCAGTTGGCCGGTGCTGTAGCCCGATTGCTGCAGGAAGCCGCCCCACTGGAACAGGTCGTAGCGCGGCAGCCCGGGGCCGCCGAGATTGCTGCCGGCCCGTATGCCCACGCTCAGCGTGTGGTTGCCCATCGAATACGCGCCCGTCGCCGTGAACTCGCCCTTGGTGTAGGTATTGGTGGCCCCCATGCTGCCCTGCGAGGAAAACACGTTGAGCGTGCCGCCATAGCCGAAGCGCGGAAAGTTGATGCTGTCGAGCTGGTCGAACAGCAGGCGGCCGGTAATGGCGCGGCGTTCCACGTCGCCGCTGGTGGCCGGCGCCAGCGAGGCCGGGCCGGTGGACAGCGACACATGCTGGTGGCCAATCACCACGCCCAGCCGCGCCTCGCCGTACTTGGTGAACTGGCTGCCCACGTCGAACGCGAAATCGGTGCGGCGCAGATCGTACTCGGCGATCTTGTTGTCGCCGCTCCACACGTTCACGGGCCGTCGCTCCAGTTCGATGCGCGGCGCCACGAAGAACAGCTGGCGGGTATCGAGCGGCTGGTAGAACTCGCTGACCAGGCTCGACGTCTGCCCCACCTGCACGTCGGTGCGCCACTCCGCGCCCAGCGAGTTCAGCCACGTGCGCCGGTAGCTGGCCAGCAGGTTGAAGAACGCGTTGCCACGGAAATCGGAACTGAGGCCCAGGCCGAAGCGCAGGTAGTCGGGCCCGTACGTCTTCTCGATGGCATCCACGCCCAGCACGCGCTTGCCCGGCTCCTCCAGGAAGCGGTAGTTCACATGCTCGAAGTCGCCCGTGCCGAACAGGCGCCGCATGTCGCGATCGAGCGTGGCCTGCGTGATCGGTTCGCCCGGCTTGGTCTCCATGGTGGCGGCCGCGAACGCGGGGGTCACCCGTTCCAGCGGCGCGAAGCGGATCTCGTCGACGGGCCGCAGGTCGGGCGGCGGCAACGCGCTCTGGGCCGCGCGCAGGGCGGCGTACCGCTCGGGCGGCAGCGCCAGGGCACTCAGGCGCGCGCTCTCGCGGCGGGCCGCCGCCTCGCCAATCGGGATGGTCTTCGGCAGGTGGTTGAAGTCGCCGGCCGAGAAGTCGCCCAGCTCGGGCTGGATCAGGATGTCGGTGGGCCTCAGCGACGCCAGCGACGTGCGCACGTTCTGCTCAGTCAGGATGTTCAGCATCTGGCCAGTCACGCCGATCAGCGACGTGAGTTCCTCGCGCTTCATCAGCGGCGTGCCGAGGTTCACGGCGATGATGATGTCCGCGCCCATGGTGCGAGCCACGTCCACGGGCAGGTTGTCGGTCAGCCCACCATCGACCAGCAGCTTGCCCTGGTATTCGGTGGGCGCCACCGCGCCCGGCACCGACATGCTGGCGCGCATGACGTTGGCCAGTTCGCCTTCGCTGAACACCACCGGCGTGCCGGCCACGAGGTCGGTGGCCACGGCGCGGTACGGAATCGGCAGCAGGTCGAAATCCCGATAGCCGGGGGCATTGGCCAGTTGCCGCAGCACGGTTTCGAGCTGCACGCCGGAGACCACGCCCTTGGGCAGCAGCAGGCCGTCGGCGCGCACGCCAATCTCGGGCGTCACCAGGTTGGTGTGGTCCTCGATCTTGCGGCGGATGGCCAGGTCCTGGCGCGGCGGGCGCTCCTTGAAGATCGCGTCGGTGGACAGGCCGGCCACGAGCTTTTCCATGTCGCCGATGCTCATGCCGGTGGCGTAGGCGCCCCCGACCAGCGAGCCCATGCTGGTGCCGGCGATGCAGTCCACCGGCACGCGCAGTGCCTCCAGCACCTTCAGCACGCCGATATGGGCGGCGCCCCGCGCGCCGCCGCCGGACAGCACCAGGCAGATGCGCGGGCGGCCATCGGGGTGCGGCAGCAAGGCCGGACGGGCGACGGGCACCGCGGGGTTTGCGGGCGTCAGCGCGGGCGGCGCGGTGGGCGCAGGATCGGGCGGGGGCAGCACCTGGCTGCCCCGTTCGGCGGCCAGGCCGGTAGGCGCGACCGCCACGGCCATGGCAATGCTCGACCAGACCGCCCACCGCGCGGCGGCCCGCATGGCGGGCCACGCGGTGATGGCGGCCCGAGGCAATGCAGAAGTGGCATGCGTGTCAGTCACCATGGCAGTCGGCGGGTTTGCCGGGTACCGGCCAGCCGTCACACTAGCAGCGGGGCACGGTGCGGCACAGCGCCTTCGAAACAATTCAGCATCGGCACGGATTCCTGCATATCAGAGATCGCGCGCGATGGCATTGGACCAAAGACCCTGGCGCCCCGGGCGGCCGGCCCGGATGGCACGGGCGGCATATACTGGCGCGGTCTCTGAAATTTCCGCATTGCCGTGTCCGCAGCAGAATCCTCATTTACGCCCGACGATCCCAAGCCCCTGCCGCCCGAGCGCCCCGGCGACAACGAGTGCTGCCAGAGCGGCTGCGATCCGTGCGTCTTCGACTTCTACAACGACGAGATGGAGCGCTACCGCCAGGAACTGAAGGCGTGGGAGGCGCGCCAGGTGGGGCGCGTGAAGGTGGACCCGTGAGCAGTGAGCCCATGAGCGGTGAACCCATGCGTGGCGGAGCCACGAGCGTGCCGGCGGACGCCGCCGCCGCCGACCTGCTGGACTTCGTCGAACGCCATCCCCGGCTGTTCGTGCTGACCGGCGCCGGCATCAGCACCGATTCCGGCATCCCCGGCTATCGCGACGAGCAGGGCCGCTGGCAGCGCTCGGCGCCGATGACGATCACCGCCTTCATGAGCGGCCATGCCGCGCGCCAGCGCTACTGGGCGCGCAGCATGGTGGGCTGGCCCGTGGCGGCGGCCGCGCAGCCGAATATCAGCCACCGCGTGGTGGCGCGGCTGGGCGAGGCCGGCCGGATTGCCGCGCTGGTCACGCAAAACGTGGATGGCCTGCACCAGCGCGCCGGCAGCCGCGACGTAATCGAGCTGCATGGCAGCATCGGCCAGGTGATCTGCCTGTCTTGTGCCACCCGCTATCCGCGCGCGTACATCCAGCGCTGGCTCTGGCTCCACAATCCCGAGTTCCGCGACGTGAGCGCGCTGCCGGCCGCCGATGGCGATGCGCATCTGGAGTCGCCGCTGTTCGACAATTTCACGGTGCCCGCATGCGAAGTGTGCGAAGGCGTGCTGAAGCCGGACGTGGTGTTCTTCGGCGAGTCGGTGCCGCGTGAGCGCGTGGAGGCCGGGCGCGAAGCGCTGGGGCGTGCCGACGCGCTGCTGGTCATCGGCTCATCGCTGACCGTGTTCTCGGGCTACCGGTTCAGCCTGTGGGCGCAGGAGCGCGGCTTGCCCGTGGCGGCGCTCAACCTCGGCACCACGCGTGCCGATCCGCTGCTGACGCTCAAGTTGTCGGCGCCAATCGGCCCGACGCTGGCCGCGTTGGCCGAGGCGCTGCAGCTCGACGTGGGCGATCCGCCGGCCGACCATCCGTCCTGAGCGCCGTCGCACCCGATTGACCGCGCGCGCCGGCGCGGCTAGCATCGATCCGTTGCCCGTCGTGCCGGTCGGCTCCGTCGTGTCCATTCCCCGGCGGCGCGGCGACGATGGCTTCACATTTCACTCCTTCATTTCCGATTCCATGACGCCTGGTACCGCTCACCTCGCCCACGCTGCCGCCGCCGATCCATGCGGCCTGCCAGCGCGCGAGCGTGGTCTGCTGGGTGCTGGTCCTGTCGCGCCGCCCGTCTGGGCTGGCGCCATGGCGCCCCCGATGGCGCCGCCCGCTGCGTCGCCTCCAGCGCCAATCGGCGGCTGAAGCCCGCCGCTTTCTAGTCTCCGGCCTTGCCTTGAAGCCGTGCTGACGCGTGACGCGTTGGCACCGCCGGAGCCTGCGTGGTTTTCGACAGGACAACAACTCATGACTTTCCAGAAAGATGCCGTGGCGGCAGGAACCGCCATGCACACACGCGCGCGGCTGCTGGCCGCGCATGGTGCCACCCCGCTGTTCGTGCTGCTGTGGAGCGGCGGTGCGATCTTCAGCCGCTGGGGGCTGGCGCACGCCTCGCCGTTTGCGTTCCTGACCCTGCGCTTCGTGCTAGCGCTCGCCGTGCTGGCGGCGCTAGGGCTGTGGCGGCGGCAACTGCTGCCGGCGCCGGGCACCCGCTGCCGCGTGGCGCTGACCGGTGCGCTGATGATCGGCGGCTATTCGATCTGCTATCTGCTGGCGCTCGACCATGGCATGACGCCGGGCGTGCTGGCCACGGTGCTGGGCGTGCAGCCGATCCTGACGCTGCTGTGGGCCGAGCGTCGCGTCTCGCTGGCGCGCCTGGCCGGGCTGATGCTGGCGCTGGGCGGGCTGGTGACGATCGTCGCCGACAGCCTGCTGGCGGCGCGGCTGTCCGCCAGCGGCTGGGCGTGCGCGCTGGCCGCGCTGGTCTGCATGACGACCGGGGCGATCTGGCAGAAGGGAGTGAAGCAGCCGCCGTTGGCGGTGCTGCCGCTGCAATATGCCGTGGCGCTGGCGATGTGCCTTGTCTGTCTGCCGTTCCAGCCGTTCCAGCCGTTCCGGTTCGCGCACGTGGCCGGCTTCTACGTGCCGCTGCTCTGGATGGGCATCGTCATCTCGGTGGTGGCCACGCTGCTGTTCTACCGGCTGATCCAGCGCGGCAACCTCGTCAATGTCACGAGCCTGTTCTACCTGGTGCCGCCCGCCACGGTGCTGCTGGACTTCGTGTTCCTCGGCAACCGGCCCGCGCCGCTGGCGCTGGCCGGCATGGTGGCGATACCGGCGGGGCTGGTGCTGGTTTTTCGTGCCCGCTAGCGGAGGGCGACTGACTGGCGGAGGGTGGCGGCGAGGGGCTAGCGCAGGTCCAGCTTCACGCTGATGCCGTCGGGCGTCACGGTGATGGCGCCCGGCTGCACGTCGCGGCCGTTGAAGCGCAGTTCCTCGGGCTTGAACGTGTGCAGCGGATAGTCCTTGAGCAACTGTTCGGCCACCACCGCGCCGATGGCATTGAGTTGCTGCGTGTACTGGCTCATGCCGTCCACCTGCACGTCTTGCACGGTTGGGCTGTCCAGCAGCACGGCGCGGCGCGTGGCGTCGTACTTCACGCCGCTGTTGAGCGCCATCGTGCCGTTGATGGGCGGCGAGGGAACGATGGTGTTGGTCATGGCCGCGTTCACCCGGGTGGTGACGCGGTTGGTGGCTTCGTCCAGCACCAGGCGCGGGTTCGACAGTTGCACGCTGACCAGCTCGCCATAGCGCACCGTCGTGGGAAAGCGCTGCGACACGGCGCTCTGCAGTTCGGCCTTGGTGAACGTGTATTCGCCGGTCCAGACGTTGTAGCCGGCGTAGGCAGACCCGACCGCGACTGCGGCGGCAAGGGCGGCCGTGGCGGCCAGCAGGTGGCGCGTGCGCCGCGGGCGTCGGCTAGTGGAAGTGGTCAGGAACATGGGGCGGTGAGGAGTTTCGATTGCCCGTCTGACCCGGCCGCCGCCGCGATCGTTCCGAAATGTGATGCCGGCACTTCAATAATGGGGCGGAATCTCGTGCTGGGCGCCGGCTTCGGCCGCCGCGGACGCGCTGGCGCGCACCTGCTGGTACAGCGCGCGGAATTGCGCCTGCAGCAGGTCGAGCTGCTGCTGCTGGCGGGCGACGGTCAGGTTGAGCGTCTCGATCAGGTCTTCCTGGAAGGCAACCTTGACTTCAAGTTCGGTCAGGCGGGATTCCATGGTCATTCTCCGGTTGGGCGCGCGCATTGTACGGGATGCCCGCCACATGCTACGCGCCGCCCCAGCCGGAGAGACATGGATCAACGACCCCGGACCCCTGGCCCCCGCTCAGGCCTGCGACGGCACCAGCACCATCCACATCACGCCGAACTTGTCGGTCACCATGCCGAAGCGCTCGCTGAAGAACGTGGCTGCGGCCGGCATGACCACATGGCCGCCCTGGCCCAGCGCGGCGATGGTCTTGTCGACCTCCGCACCCGTGGCCACGCTGATCGACAGCGCAAAGCCCTTGAATTCGGCCTGGCCCTTGTTTTCGCCGTCGGACGCCATGATCGTGGTGTCGCCCACCTGCAGCGCCATATGCATGACCTTGTCGGGGTTGGGCGCGGCCGGGCCGCAGCCGGGGCCGGCGTCCTGCGGGCCGTCGCGGAACCGCAGCAATGCTTCCACCTTCGCCCCAATGGCGGACTTGTAGAACTCGGCCGCTTCCTCGGCGCGACCATCGAAAAACAGGTACGACTGGACTTTCGAAGACATCGACATCTCCTGCTGGGTTGGGGCCCGGACGGGCCCAGTGGTGTACGGGCGCGACGTTTGTGTACGCCGTCCACAAGAGCCTAGTGCACGGTCTGGACAATGTCCACATTTATTTTGGCGGGCAGTTCGTTTGGCGCTGACGCCGCGCCATGTCACAATTCACGGTTACGAGTTTCGGGCGCCGGACCGGCTCGCCGCGCGAGCGAATCGTGCGGGGGCGCCCCAAGAGCCGACAAATTCACCTGGTTTTCTGGCGATGACTACCATCCTGCAGCACATTCCTTCCGGCCAGCGCGTCGGTATCGCATTCTCGGGCGGCCTCGACACCAGCGCCGCGCTTCTCTGGATGCGCCAGAAGGGCGCCATTCCGTACGCCTACACCGCCAACCTGGGCCAGCCCGACGAGCCCGACTACGACGACATTCCGCGCCGTGCCATGGCCTACGGCGCCGAAGCCGCCCGCCTGGTGGACTGCCGCGCCCAGCTGGTGGCCGAAGGCATCGCCGCGCTGCAATGCGGCGCCTTCCACATCTCCACGGCTGGCGTGACGTACTTCAACACCACGCCGATCGGCCGCGCCGTGACCGGCACGATGCTGGTGGCTGCGATGAAGGAAGACGGCGTCAACATCTGGGGCGACGGCAGCACGTTCAAGGGCAACGACATCGAGCGTTTCTACCGCTACGGCCTGCTGACCAACCCGGGCCTGCAGATCTACAAGCCGTGGCTGGACCAGCAGTTCATCGACGAACTGGGCGGCCGTACCGAGATGTCCGAGTTCATGCGCCAGCACGGCCATGACTACAAGATGTCGACGGAAAAGGCTTACTCCACCGACTCGAACATGCTCGGCGCCACGCACGAGGCCAAGGACCTGGAGCACCTGAACTCGGGTATCCGCATCGTCCAGCCGATCATGGGCGTGCAGTTCTGGCGCGACGAGGTGGAAGTGAAGCGCGAGGAAGTGACCGTGCGCTTCGAGGAAGGCCAGCCGGTGGCGCTGAATGGCAAGACGTTTGCCAATGCCGTGGACCTGTTCGCGGAAGCCAACATCATTGGCGGCCGTCACGGCCTGGGCATGAGCGACCAGATCGAGAACCGCATCATCGAGGCCAAGAGCCGTGGCATCTACGAAGCCCCGGGTCTGGCGCTGCTGTTCATCGCCTACGAGCGCCTGATCACCGGCATCCACAACGAAGACACCATCGAGCAGTACCGCGACAACGGCCGCCGCCTGGGCCGCCTGCTGTACCAGGGCCGCTGGTTCGATCCGCAGGCCATCATGCTGCGCGAAACCGCCCAGCGCTGGGTGGCCGGCGCCGTGACCGGCGAAGTGACGATCGAACTGCGCCGTGGCAACGACTACTCGATCCTGAACACCACCTCGCCGAACCTGACGTACAAGCCCGAGCGCCTGACGATGGAGAAGGGCGAGTCGATGTTCACGCCGCTGGACCGTATTGGCCAGCTGACGATGCGCACGCTGGACATCGTCGACACGCGCGAGAAGCTGCAGACGTATGCCAAGACTGGCCTGCTGTCGAACCAGACCAGCGCCGCGCTGCCCAAGCTCGAAGACTGAGCCCCGGCACCCGTGGCCTGAAGCCGCCGACCGGCACGAGCCTATCGTGCCGGTTTTTTTTCGCCTGCGCGCCGCCGGCTGTGCGGCGCCAAGCGTGCCGCGCCGCAACGCGGCACAATGCAGGCTTCCTCAACCGGAGCCCCGCCATGCCAGACTTCACCATGCAATACCGCCGCCTCGGCGCCAGCAACCTGAACGTATCCGCGCTGTGCCTCGGCACGATGATGTTCGGCGACCAGACCGACGAGGCGGAAGCGGGGCGCATCGTGGCCAGCGCACGGGCGCATGGCGTCAACTTCATCGATACGGCCGACGTCTATACCAAGGGCGCGTCGGAATCGATGGTGGGCCGCCTGCTGCAGGGCAGCCGGCACGACTGGGTGCTGGCCACCAAGCTCGGCAACGCCATGGGCAGCGGCCCGAACCAGCAAAACTATTCGCGCAGCTGGATGCTGCGCGAGGTGGAAGACAGCCTGCGCCGCTTGGCCACCGACCACGTCGACATCCTGTACCTGCACCGCGACTTTGCCGGCGCCAACCTGGAAGAGCCGGTGCGCGCCATGGGCGACCTGATCCGCGCGGGCAAGGTCCGCTACTGGGCCGTGTCGAATTTCCGCGGCTGGCGCATTGCCGAGATATCTGCGCTGTGCGATCGCCTGGGCGTGCCGCGTCCGGTGGCATGCCAGCCGTACTACAACCTGCTGAACCGCATGCCGGAAGTGGAAATCCTGCCGGCCTGCCAGCACTTCGGCCTGGGCGTGGTGCCGTACAGCCCGATCGCGCGCGGTGTGCTGACCGGCAAGTACCTGCCCGGCCAGGCGCCGCAGGCCGATTCGCGCGCGGGCCGTGCGGACCGTCGCATGATGGAGACCGAATTCCGCGAAGAGTCGCTGGTCATCGCGCAGTCGCTCAAGACGCATGCCGAGGCGCGCGGCCTCACGCCGGGCCAGTTCGCCACCGCCTGGGTGCTGGCCAACCCGATCATCAGCTCGGTGATTGCCGGGCCGCGCACGCTGGCCCAGTTCGAAGACTATTTTGGTGCAGTGAACGCGGTGATCTCGGCGCAGGAAGAGGCGATGGTCGATGAACTCGTGCCGCGCGGCCATGCGTCGACCCACGGCTACAACGATCCGAACTATCCGTTCGGCGGCCGGCCGGTCACTGCCGCGCCCGCGCAGTAAGCGGGCGTGGCATCGGACAGATACTGTCCGGGTGTGATGCCCAAGCTGCCTGAGTTCGGGCTGTTGCGCGGCTCGCACGGGCATCGTTTGAATCCGTGCGCCCGCCAACTTCCGTCGCACATTCCGCAGCCGATACGCGTAATATAAAAGTACGCGGCGACCTTCGGATGAGGGTCGCAAGGCGCAGGCTTTGAGCCGGCGATGCCCACCGAGACGGCGGGCCCGGCGCAACCGGATGCGAATCGTGTCTCGTCGTGGCTGGATCCTCGCTGGGATGGCAGTCGCCGTATGCGGCGGCGCGTACATTGTCGTGAGCCTCGTCACCCACGAGGCACGCACGTCTCAATGGCAGGCTCGCTACATGAGCCGGCTCGGCAAGTCGTTGACGTACGAAATCTTGCCGGGCCCCAGCGACAGCATCCGCTATCCGCATTCCGGCCCCTACGACCTGCGGCTCGGTTACGAGAAACTCGGCGAATTCGGCGAGCGCCTGCTGCGCGAAGGCTATGTCACCACGGCGCAATCGCGCATGTCGTATGACATGGTGCGCCTGATGGACCAGGGCATCTTCCCGCCGTACCGTGAAAAGACGCAGGCCGGGTTGCTGGTGCGCGACTGCAACGCGTTGACCATGGCCTACGACCGCTACCCGCAGCGGCAGTATGACAATTTCGAGTCGATTCCCAAGGTGCTGGTCACGTCGCTGCTGTTCGTCGAGAACCAGAACCTGCTCAATCCCGAATACCCGATGATGAACCCGGCGCTGGACTGGCGCCGGTTCTCGCGCGCGGTAATGGACCAGGGCATCCGGCTGGTGGACCGCAGCCACGGCACGCCCGGCGGCAGCACGCTGGCCACCCAGATCGAGAAATACCGCCATTCGCCCGAAGGCAAGACGCAGTCGATCGCCGACAAGCTGCGGCAGATGACCTCCGCTTCACTGCGCGCCTACCGCGACGGCCCGGACACCCAGCGTGCCCGCGAAAACATCGTGGTGGACTACGTCAACACCGTGCCGATGTCGGCGCGCGCCGGCCATGGCGAGATCGAGGGCATCGGCGACGCCATGTACGTTTGGTACGGCGAGGACTTCGGCGAGGCCAACCGGCTGCTGCGCGAGATGGACCCGCGCCAGCCTTCGGCGCGCGCGGCGCAGGCGTACAAGCGTGCGCTGTCGCTGATCATCTCGCAGCGCCGGCCGTCGTATCACCTGCGGCGCGACGACACCAACCTCGACGCCCTGACCGGCAGCTACCTGCGCCTGCTGGCCGCCTCCGGTGTGATTACGGCGGAACTGCGCGACGCCGCGCTGGCGCAATCGCTGGACAAGGCGGCGGCGCCGCAGCGGCCGCCCCCGGAGCCGTGGGTCACGCGCAAGGCGGTGAACCAGGTACGCAACGATGTGCAGCACATGCTTTCCATCGACAGCCGCTATGACCTCGACCGGCTCGACCTGACCGTTGACAGCACCATCAACCGCGAGGCGCAGCGCGTGGCCACCGCCACGCTGCAGCGCATCCGCAACAAGGACGACGCGCGGCAGATGGGGCTGTACGGCAAGAACCTGCTGCGCGATGGCGACGACCCGTCGCGGCTCGTGGCCAGCTTCACGTTGTTCGAGCGCGTGGGCAATGCCAGCCTGGTGCGCGTGCAGGCCGACAACGTCGACAAGCCGTTCGACATGAACAGCGGCGCACGGCTGAACCTCGGTTCGACGGCCAAGCTGCGCACGATGGTGACCTACCTCGAAGTCATCAACGAGATCTTCGAGCGCTACAAGGGGCTGGGCCCGGCGGAACTGAAGGCCATCGAGGTGCCGCGCCAGGATGCGCTGACGCGCTGGACGGTGGACTACCTGATCAAGGCGAAGGCGCCCTCGGAACGGACCCGGCAGGCCGTGCTCGAGGCGGCGATGGAGCGCAAGTACTCGGGTAACGCCGGCGAGGCATTCTTCACCGGCGGCGGCATGCAGGCGTTCTCGAACTTCGAGAAGTGGGAAGGCGAGCGCCAGATGACAGTGCGGGTGGGCTTCCAGCATTCGGTGAACCTGGTGTTCATCCGCATGATGCGTGACATCGTGCGCTACGAGGTGTGGCAGGAGCACCCCGATGCCGCCACGCTGTTCGAAGACCGCGATGCCCCGCGCCGCCGCGCCTACCTGGAGCAGTTTGCCGACGAGGAAGGCTCGGCTTTCATGACGACGTTCTGGCAGCGGTATCGCGGCAAGAGCAACGACGAGCGGCTCAAGGTGCTGCTCGATCGCGTGAAGCAGCCCACGCCGCGGCTGGCGGCGGTGCGGCTGTCGGTGACGCTGCTCAGCGTGCGGCCCGATACCGACTACGAGACCTTCGCGCGCACGCTGCGCGAGCGGCTGCCCCGGAAGTTCCAGCCGTCCGAGGAAGACCTGCAGGCGCTGTTCGTCAAATACGGCCATGACAAGTTCAACCTGAACGATCGCGGCTATATCTCGCGCATCCACCCGCTGGAGTTGTGGATGATGGAATACCTGGGCAAGCATCCCGATGCGTCGCTCAAGGAGATCCTGGAGGCCAGCGAGCCAGACCGCCAGACCGTGTACGCCTGGCTGTTCAAGACGCGCAGCAAGCTCGGGCAGGATGCGCGCATCCGCACGCTGCTGGAGCGCGAGGCCTTCGACAAGATCGCGCGGCGCTGGCAGCGCCTGGGGTATCCGTTCGAATCGCTCACGCCTTCATACGCCACCGCCGTAGGTGCATCGGGTGACCGCCCTGCCGCCCTGGCCGAACTGGCCGGCATCATCCTCGGCAACGGCGTGGATGCGCAGCCGGCCGCGGTGCGGACGCTGGCGTTTGCCAGCGATACCCCTTATGCCACCACCTACAGCCTGCAGCCGAAGCCGGGCAAGCCGCTGGTGGCGCCCGAGATTGCGCTGCTGGTGCGGCGCTCCATGCTCGACGTGGTACAGGCCGGCACGGCCAAGTCGATCAACGGCGCCTTTGTACCCGTGAACCGCAAGGGGCAGGCGCAGGGCGCGCCGCTGCTGGTGGGCGGCAAGACCGGCACCGGCGACCAGCGCCACCAGACCTATGGCTCGGGCGGACGCGTGATCGCCTCGCGGGCGGTAAGCCGCTCGGCGACCTTTGTGTTCGTGATTGGTGACCGGTATTTCGGCACCGTGACCGTGCACGTCAGCGAGCCGTACGCCGCGCGCTACGTGTTCACGAGTGCGATTGCGGTGCGCGTGCTGCGCGCGCTGGCGCCGCAGATCACGGCCATGGCGGCGCCGGGCAGCGATGCCACGCTGCTGCGCTGCCGCGACAGCGCGCCGCCGGCCCTGACGCTGCTGGCGCCACCGGCCGACGACGCGTCGGGTGGCCTAGCGCTTGCGACGCACGGCGTCGTAGATAAATAGCAGGACGATGGCGCCGATGATCGAGGCAATCCAGCCGACCGGTTCGCCAGGCTGGTAAAAGCCCATGGCCCGGCCCACGTAGCCCGCGGCCAGTGCGCCGAGCACGCCCAGGATGATCGTCATGATCCAGCCCATCTTGTCGTCGCCGGGCTTGATGGCCCGCGCGATCAGTCCGACGATCAGGCCCACGAGAACCGTGCCGAGAAATGCCATCATGATGCGCTCCTTCGAGGTGACGAGAGGGGAACGGCATCGATCATGCCATGAGATCGCAGTGTCCGCTACGGCCAGACGGCGCTGACGGTGCGGCGCGTCGCACGGCGCGACGCACCGCCCGCCAGGCCGGCGGTCACGCCTTGCGCGACGTGATCACCGCATCGGCCACGTTGGCCGGGGCTTCCGAGTAGTGCTTGAACTCCATCGTGAACGTGGCGCGGCCCTGCGTGAGCGAGCGCAGCGAGGTGGAGTAGCCGAACATGGTTGCCAGCGGCACCTCGGCGCGCACGATCTTGCCGCCGCCGCCCGCGATGTCTTCCATGCCGTGCACGATGCCGCGGCGCGACGACAGGTCGCCCATCACGTTGCCGGTGAACTCCTCGGGCGTTTCCACTTCCACGGCCATCATCGGCTCCAGCAGCACCGGCTTGGCGCGGCGCATGCCTTCCTTGAAGGCCATCGAGCCGGCCATGCGGAACGCGTTCTCGTTCGAGTCCACGTCGTGGTACGAGCCGAACACCAGCGTCGCCTTGACGTCGACCACCGGATAGCCGGCCAGCACGCCGGTCTCCAGCGTCTCGCGAATACCCTTGTCCACCGCCGGAATGTACTCGCGCGGCACCACGCCGCCCTTGATGGCATCGACGAACTCGTAGCCGCCGCCCTGCGGCAGCGGTTCCACGTTCAGCACCACGTGGCCGTACTGGCCGCGTCCGCCGGACTGCTTGACGAACTTGCCTTCCACGTCCTTGGCCGCGGTCTTGATGGTCTCGCGGTACGCCACCTGCGGCTTGCCGACCGATGCTTCCACGCCAAACTCGCGCTTCATGCGGTCCACCAGGATTTCCAGGTGCAGCTCGCCCATGCCCGAGATGATGGTCTGGCCCGACTCTTCGTCGGTGGCCACGCGGAACGACGGATCTTCCTGCGCCAGGCGGTTCAGCGCCACGCCCATCTTTTCCTGGTCGGCCTTGGTCTTCGGCTCCACCGCCTGCGAGATCACGGGCTCGGGGAACGACATGCGCTCCAGGATGATGACCTTGTCGGGGTCGCACAGGGTGTCGCCCGTGGTGGCCTCCTTGAGGCCCACGGCGGCGGCGATGTCGCCCGCGCGCACTTCCTTGATCTCGTTGCGCACGTTGGCGTGCATCTGCAGGATGCGGCCCAGCCGCTCGCGCTTGGACTTTACCGGGTTGTAGACGGTGTCGCCCGAATTCACCACCCCCGAATACACGCGGAAGAAGATCAGCTGGCCGACGAACGGGTCGGTCATGATCTTGAATGCAAGCGCGGAGAACGGCTCGTCATCGCTCGGATGGCGCTCCGCTTCCTTGTCGTCCTCGGTGTGGCCCAGGATGGCGGGCACGTCCACCGGCGAGGGCAGGTAGTCGATCACGGCGTCGAGCATGGCCTGCACGCCCTTGTTCTTGAACGCGCTGCCACACAGCATGGGCACGATCTCGCCGGCCACGGTGCGCTTGCGCAGCGCAGCCTTGATTTCGGCTTCGCTCAGGGTCTCGCCGCTCAGGTACTTCTCGAGCAGTTCCTCGCTGGCCTCGGCCGCGGCCTCTATCATCTTGTCGTGCCATTCCTGGGCGGCGTCCTTCAGGTCGGCCGGAATGTCGGTGTATTCGAAGTGCACGCCCTGGCTCTCGTCGTCCCAGACGATGGCCTGCATCTTGACCAGGTCCACCACGCCCTGGAAATGGTCCTCGGCGCCCACCGGCAGCTGGATCGGAATCGGGTTGCCCTTGAGGCGCGACTGGATCTGGTCGCGCACGCGCAGGAAGTCGGCGCCCACGCGGTCCATCTTGTTGACGAACGCGATGCGCGGCACCTTGTACTTGTTGGCCTGGCGCCAGACGGTTTCAGACTGCGGCTGCACGCCGCCGACGGCATCGTAGACCATGCACGCGCCGTCGAGCACGCGCATCGAGCGTTCCACCTCGATCGTGAAGTCCACGTGGCCCGGGGTGTCGATGATGTTGATGCGGTGTTCGGGGTAGTTGTTGGCCATCCCCTTCCAGAAGGCCGTGGTGGCGGCCGACGTGATGGTGATGCCGCGCTCCTGCTCCTGCTCCATCCAGTCCATGGTGGCCGCGCCGTCGTGCACTTCGCCCAGCTTGTGGTTCACGCCGGTGTAGAACAGGATGCGCTCGGTCGTGGTGGTCTTGCCGGCATCGATGTGGGCGCTGATGCCGATGTTGCGATAGCGTTCGATGGGGGTCTTGCGGGGCACGGTGATTCTCCTGGTATGGGCACCACGGGCCGACAAGCGTAGCACTTCCGCGCCGCGCGCGTATTTCCCCGCGCCGTATAAGGCATAGCGGGAAATATGCGGCCCCGGGGCGGCGGCTCAGGGCCAGGTTTCGCGTGCGTACACGCCGTCGCGCGCACGTGCCAGCGCGGCGCGGCCTGCCGCCTGTGTATCGGTATAGAACGGCGGGTCGGCCAGTGGCAAGCCATTGTCGCGCGCGGTATCCACCAGGATCTGCAGGTACTCGGTCATGTGCATGGCGGTGAAACCGTTGGGGTCGTGGAAAGCCACGATCACCGGCGTCACGCCGTCCACGGGGTGCAGCCGTTGCGTGGCCATGGCCTGACCCACGCGCTCCAGTTCGTGGCGCATGTGCGGGCGTCGGCGCAGGCTGATGGTCCAGCCGTAGAACTTGCCGTCGCGCGCGTTGGCGTCGGCCATCAGCATGCCCAGCCCGGCCTGGCGATAGGCCGCCTCGGTGGCGGCGCTGTAGGCCCAGTTGGGCGGCCGTACCAGCGGCAGCACGCGGCCGCATTGCGTGACGATGTCGGCCTGTCCGCGCCGCAGCGAGGCGGCCAGCACGTCGGGTGCCAGTTTCGTGTGGGAGACATGGCCGGCCACCATGGCACTGTGCAGCGCCATCAGCTGGCCCTGTGCACAGGTATCGCGCATCTGCGCGCGGCCTTCCGCGCCGCCGCCACGTCGCGGGTGTTCGGTCTGCACGAAGAACAGCGCCTTGATGCCGGGCGTTACGGGGTTGTCAGCCAGCTGGCGCAGGATCAGCGGCGTGCCGCCGTAGGGGCCGCTGTCGGGGCCGTCGTCGAAGGTCAGCAGGAAGCGGACGGGCGCCAGCCGGGCAGCGGTGTCGGGTGCCAGTGGCGTGACAGGGGTCAGCGCGCACCCCGCCAGGGCCAAGGCTGCGCCAACCATGGCGGCGGCCCGGCGCGGGCAAACAGGGAATGTGATGCTCAAGACGCGAAAAATCTCAAAAAACGATGTCAGAACGGTTGCAGGACAACCACGACGGCCACGATGCTGACCACCAGGCCTGTCAGGGCCACCAGTTCCAGGTCCACCACATGGGTGGAGGCGCGCCACGGGCCCGGATAGCGGCCCAGCGTAATTACGCGGATGAAGCCCCAGCCGATGGAATAGAACACGCCGTAGAAGATCAGTTCCACCACCACGCTGATGAAGACGCTCGCCAGCAGCTCAACCATGCTTCACGCCTCCCCATAACGGATGTCAGCGCGCATCCGATCGCGCATTCAGCATTCCGCTCACGGCGCGACGCCGGAGTGCTGCCTAGAATGGTTTGGCATTCGAGCCTGCCCACCGAATCAACCGAACAAACCGAATCAACCGAATCAACCGAACCAACCGAACCAACCGGACAGAAAGGCGGTTTTCATGGCGCGCCCCCGTAAAGCATTGCTGCTGTTCATCCTCTGCTGTTGTGCCCCGCTGGCACATGCCGACGAGCCCGGTGTGGCGTTCTCCGCGGCCAGGCCCGGTGGCGCCTTGCCGGAAGGCTGGCAGAACCGGCCCGTGGTCTCGGGCAAGACCCTGACCCGCTATACGCTGGTGGCCCGGCAAGGTACCACAGTGCTGCAGGCCGATGCCAACGGCGCGGCCTCGGGCCTCGTGCACGACGGCGATATCGACCTGGCGAAGACGCCCGTGGCCGAATGGCGCTGGATGGTGCAGGCGCCCATTGCCGGCGCCGACAACAGCGTGGGCGACAAGGAGGATGCCCCGGCCCGGCTGGTGTTCTTCTTCGATGGCCGCAGCAGCAACCTGTCGATTGGCGAGCGCGCCGAGGCACTGGCGGCCAGCGCCGCCGGCGAGAAGCTGCCGTACGCCACGCTCATGTATATCTGGACGAACAGTGCGCCGGTGGGCACCGTCATCGCCAATCCGCACACCAGCCGCGTGCAGATGATCGTGGTGGGTAGCGAGGCCGGCAAGTGGCAGAGCCTGCGGCGCAACGTGGTGAGCGACTTCCAGAAGGCGTTCCACGAGGCGCCCGGCAAGCTGACCGGCTACGGCATTCTGACCGATACCGACAACACCGGCGGCACCGCGCGCGCCTGGTACGGAGACATCCGCTTCCGGCCGGCGAACTAGCCCGCCGGCCCGTTCTGGCGGACGCGGACCTACTGGCCTGGCGCCGTGGCCGCCAGGATCGCGTCCCGGATGCCCGCCGTCACGCGCGCCGTGAGCCCGGTGGCGTCATCGAGCCCGGCTGCCTCCTTCACGCTGACGACTTTCGCCGGATCATAGTGACGTCCGCTCTCGATGGCGGCCTCGAAGGCGTTGGCGCGCGCGTTGATCTCCACCGGATCGGCATCCACGAGCAGGATGGCGTGGGCCAGCACCAGATGGCGCTGGCCATCGGGAGACTGCGCGTCGGCCGGCGCGCGGCGCCAGTACTGGGCCGTGCCGGCGATCTTGCGGGCCGTAGCGCAGGGGCCCCAGGCAAGGTTGTAGCGGCCATCGCAGAACGATCCTTCCACGGCCTGCCAGTGCGTTTCCACGCCCACTTCGCGCAGGCCGGCGGCAATCACCTCGCACAGGTGCAGGTAGACGGGCTCCATCCATGTGGCGGCGCCCTTGGGCACCGCATACGCCAGGCTGACGTTGAGGATGCCCGGCCCTTGCGGCACCAGGCCGCCACCGGACATGCGCAGCCACACGGGACACCCTTTGGCCGCGAAATCCGCCCGCGCCGCCGCCACGCCCGGATAGCGCAGGTAGCTGCGCGGCATCACCAGCGCGCGGGGGGCTTCCCATAGCTGCGCCACTGGCCCCACGCGGGCGGCGTGGTCGAGCAACGCCAGCTCGCCCTGCAGCAGGTCGGTTTCTGCGGGGTCAGGTTCGACGAACGAGAACGTCGTGGCGGTCATGGTGGTCATGGCGGTCACTTGCATCCGGTGGAAGGGCTGTTTCTTTGTCGGGGCGCCTCGTGCGGCAGATGCTGCATTTTGTTGCGCGGCGCGGGACATGCGCCATTGTGGTGCTAAAAAGTTGTGCGCGACATGCCGTTATCCCTGAGGCCTCAAGTCGTCGGACGGGCCGGTCGTCCAGCCGGCCTCGCGCCGAACCCCTCGCACAACCTCAGCCGTCGCATCATGAACCGTCTTACCCTGAATGCCAAACTGTGGGCGGCACTGGCCGTCATGTGGGTGCTCCTGCTTGCGCTGGGCGCCTGGAATGCCTTCCACACCAAGTCCGTGATGATGGCCGAGCGCCGCGACGGCCTGCAGTCGCTGGTGGCCACGGGCGAGGGCATCGTCAAGCTCTACGCCGCACGGGCCGCCAAGGGCACGATGTCGAAGGAAGACGCGCAGGCCGCCGCCAAGGATGCGCTGCGCGCAATGCGCTTCGGCCAGAACGGCTACCTCTTCGTGGTGGATTCCAAGCCCCAGGTGCTGCTGAACCCGGGCCTGCCGCAGACCGAAGGCAACCTGGTGGGCGAGTTCAAGGACCCCGATGGCGTGTACGTGTATCGCGCGATCATCGAGGGCGCGCGCCGCACCTCCGGGCCGGACGCCGGCTTCTCCATGTATCGCGGCCGCCTGCCAGGCACCGAGAACCCGCAGCGCAAGCTGACCTACGCGCGCCACGTGGCCGACTGGGACTGGTTCGTGGCCACCGGCGTGTTCCTGATCGACATCGAGGACGCATTCCGCAGCAACCTGATCAACGCCTTCCTGAGCACGCTGCTGATCGGGGCGCTGATTGCGGCGGTGATGGGCATGATCATGCGGACGGTGAAGCGCAGCCTGGGCGGTGAGCCGGCCTATGCCGTGGAAGCCGTGAGCCGCATCGCGGACGGCGACCTGACCGTGCCCGTGCAGGTGCGCGCCAACGACGAGCACAGCGTGCTGGCCGCGATGCAGCGCATGCAGCAGCGCCTTTCTCTGACGCTGGGCGACATTCGCGGCGCGGCCGGTTCGATCGCCACGGCCACCAACCAGATTTCGGCGGGCAACCACGACCTGTCGCAACGCACCGAGGAGCAGGCGTCGGCGCTGGAGCAAACCGCATCGAGCATGGAAGAGCTGACCGGCATCGTGCGCCAGAACGCCGACAACGCGCGGCAGGCCAGCGCGCTGGCCGTCAACGCCTCGGATATCGCCAATCGCGGCGGCGAGGTGGTGGGCGAGGTGGTGGCCACGATGGGCGAGATCAACCAGGCATCGCGTCAGATCGTCGACATCATCGGCGTGATCGAGGGCATTGCCTTCCAGACCAATATCCTGGCGCTGAACGCGGCCGTGGAAGCGGCGCGCGCGGGCGAGCAGGGCCGTGGCTTCGCGGTGGTGGCCGGCGAGGTGCGCAGCCTGGCGCAACGCAGCGCCAACGCGGCCAAGGAAATCAAGTCGCTGATCGACAACTCGGTGGCGCAGGTGGAAAACGGTTCGTCCCTGGTGACCAAGGCCGGCGAGACCATGCACGAGGTGGTGAGCGCCGTGCGCCGCGTGACGGACATCATGGGCGAGATCAGCGCGGCGTCGGCCGAGCAGAGCACCGGCATCGAGCAGGTGGGCCAGGCCGTGACGCAGATGGACTCCGTGACGCAGCAGAACGCCGCGCTGGTGGAAGAGGCGGCTGCCGCCGCGCAGTCTCTGGCCGAGCAGGCCGATGCGATGATGCGCGCCGTGTCAGCGTTCCGGCTGGCACGCGCCTGACCGCAGCCAGGCGCTGCCCGCTCCACGAAAAACCGCGGCCTGTGCCGCGGCTTTTTTATTGCGCGCTCAGAGCGGCGCAGAAGGAGTCAGAGGGGAATCAGAGCGCGGGCGTGGCGGGGCGCAGCGCGCGCATCGCGTCGGCCGCCAGCGCAAACGAGCGCAGCCGCGCCGCGTGGTTGAAGATCTGGCCGGTCAGCATCAGCTCGTCGGGCCGCAGGTCGTCGACAAAGCGCTGAATGCCGTCGCGCACCGTATCCGGATTGCCCACCACCGAGCAGGCCAGCGCGCGGCGGATGTGGTCGGCCTCGCTGGCGTCCCACAGGCGGCTGATGTCGTCCACGGGCGCCTTGAGCTGGCCGGGCGCACCGCGCACCAGCGCCAGAAACTGCTGCTGCAGCGAACTGAACAGGCGGCGCGCCTCGTCGTCGGTCTCGGCGGCAAACACGTTCAGCCCCAGCATGACGTACGGCCGGTCAAGTTGCTCGGACGGACGGAACGTGCGGCGGTACAGGTCCACGGCCTGCCGCATGAAGCCCGGTGCGAAGTGCGAGGCGAACGCGAACGGCAGCCCCATGGCGGCGGCCAGTTGCGCGCTGAACAGGCTGGAGCCCAGCAGCCACAGCGGCACCTTGAGGCCGGCGCCGGGCACGGCGCGCACGCGCTGGCCCGGGCGCACCGGTTCGAAGTACGCCTGCAGTTCCTCCACGTCTTGCGGAAACGCGTCGGCGGTGTCGTGATCCAGGTGGCGGCGCAGCGCCCGCGCCGTGGCCTGGTCGGAGCCGGGTGCCCGGCCGAGGCCCAGGTCGATGCGGTCCGGATACAGCGCCGCGAGCGTGCCGAACTGCTCCGCGATGACCAGCGGCGAATGGTTCGGCAGCATGATGCCGCCTGAGCCCACGCGGATCGTCGACGTCCCTTGGGCCACGAAGCCGATCAATACGGCCGTGGCCGCGCTGGCGATGCCGGGCATGTTGTGGTGTTCGGCCAGCCAGAAGCGCTGGTAGCCGAGCTGTTCCGCATGCCGGGCCAGGTCCAGCGTGTTGTGCATGGCCTGGGCGGCGTCGCTGCCTTCCGCGATGGGCGAAAGGTCGAGCAGGGAATAGGGGATCATGGTGTGCAGCGCGCGACCTTGGCCGCGCGGTTCGTTCGATTCAGGGAACGGGCTATGTTAGTCACACCGGCGGGATCGTGCTGGCGCCGCGCCAGAAGCCATGACGGCCGTGGGGCCTCATGACGATGTGGGCGGCGTCAGCAGCACGATGCGCGCAACGCGGGAGTCGCCTGCATTCACGTTCAGCAGCACTGCGCAGGGGCATGGCGCGTCGGCCGCCGCCTGATCGCCGGCGAAATCCCCGGGCACGCCAAACACCCGCCCCAGGACTGGGTCGGCCGCGGCCGTGCGGTCCACGGCGAGATCGAGTCCGAAGTCGCGGCGTGCCAGCCGGGTCAGCCGATCAAGCCCGGCACTGCGCACGCCGGCGTCGCGGTTGCCGTCGCACAGTACGATGAGCCCCACGCGCCGCTGTGGCCGCAACAGTTCGTAGACGGCGGTGCTGTCGAAGTGGCTGCCGTCCGAAAGGTAGCGCCAGTCATGCCGCATGCCGTGAAAGCGCGCGGTCAGTTCGCAGTAGAGGCAATATTGCGTGCGGAAGAGCCGGGCCAGCGCGTGCGGGATGGCGCGCGCGCGGCGCAGCGATCGTCCGGCATGGGGGCCGGCTTGCCACCACACGCCCTGCCGGAGGTTGGCGAGCCCCGTCAGCAAGGCAGCGGCGCGCGACGGTTCGCACCCCGGCCAGGTTGGCGCGGCGGCGCCCGAGATGGCGAGCCAGCCGTCGAGCGTGAAATCGGGCGGTATGTCGTTGACGTCGCATGGCTTGCCGTCGACCGTCACGCGCGCCGCCATGCTGCCCGGGCCGATGCAGAGCGGGCGATGTCGCTGGTCTGGTTGCAGGGGCCGCCCCGCTTCGTCGACAGATTCGTTCACGGTGACGTGGATCAGGTGGAGCGGCGCCAGGGTGCGCGGATCGTAGTAGGCGGCCAGCGAGAGCGGCGCGTCCGCTGGCGACTGGCCCAGCCAGGCGCGCCGGATGCGGGCCGCGTGGCGCGGTTGCAGCGTCGTCATGTTCAGCCAGCCGGTGGCGCGTCCCACGGCGACGGCCAGCACGCCGGCCATCCCGGCCAGGGCCAGCAGCGATGGCGTGGTCCACGCCTTGCCGAACACCAGCCAGTCGACAGGCTCTCTGCCATCCCAGCGCACCCAGAGCACGATCCAGGACCACAGCGCGCATTCCATCAGCACCAGCAGCACGGCCAGACAAGTGGGCTGCAGTGCGCCCGTCGGGCGGCATTCCTGATGCCGCGCATGATGCCGCACATGCCAGACCACGACGCCGATCACCGCGGCTGGCCCGAACGCCCCCCACGGATGGGCCGCCATGAAGCTGTATAGATAGCAGGTGCGGGCGAGCGTGTCGGCCACGCCCAGCGCGGCCAGCGCGGCCGTCAGTGCCAGCGCGTTGCGCACGGCGCCGGCGGCGTGGGTTCGGTACAACGCGACGGTGGGCGGCGCGGGCAGCAGCAACGCCAGGCAGGCCGCGGCACCCAGCCACGTGAGCGGGCCGACGGTCAGCATGCACAAGGTGGCCGCCATCACCGCCACGAGCACTGCCTTGTTGCGCGCGCGAACCGGCGCGAAGGGGGCGCCGGCGTTCGGCCGTACCAGCCAGCAAGCCATGCTGGGCGGCAGCGTCAGCATCAGGGCGGAGGCGGCGGGCAGCCACAGGAGCGGGCTCCACCAGATGGCGGGCAGGTTCTGGTAGTAGGCGAGGCGGGCCGTGTGCAGCAGGTCCATTTCGCTGCGACCTACGCCTGGCCAGAGGCCGGTGACCCGGTGCAGCAGCAAGGCCAGCACCGCCAGCGCCAGCAGCAGCACGCTGCCGACCGCGCATTGCACGGCCAGCCAGTTGCGCAGGCCAACCAGGGCTGCGATCAGCGCTGCGCCACCGGACGCCGGCAGCCAGCGCGCGTCGCGCTGTGTCGCCACCTTTTCGTCGCGCAACGTTCGCAGGGCGTCGTCGATAGCCTGGCGCGGTGTGCTGTCGCGCCGCAGTCTGCCGGGCGCGCACCGGCTGGTGAAGCTGGCGGCGACGAAACCGGCGGAACCGACTGTGGAAAGGTAGTCGAATCGTGCCAGGAGCGGGGGAGCGGGTGGGACATCGGGCGGGAGATCGGGCAGGAGATCGTGCAGGGCGGTGCTGGACTGGGCGCCCTCCCAGGCGGGGGCCCCAGCCAGCGCCTGCATCACGCCCAGGCAGAAGGCCGTGCCTGGCGCGTCGTCGGCAGCAAGCGCGAGGGCCGTGCGGCTGCGAGGGCCCTGTTCAGCGGGCAAGCCGAGCGCTCGCCGCCGATACGCCACGCGCGCGGCCTCGCCATTCCAGCCAGCATCTTCGCCAGGCATGCCACCCTCCGCACGCAACCGGTCTGGCGAAAGTATAGGCAGCCAGCCGCGACGGACGCGACCGGCTGGGGACGATTGGCGATGGTTGGCACGCTAGTGGGCGGCGGCCTGTGTCGGTGCTTCGGCGGCGGCTGCCGGGGCGCCCACGACGTCTTGCAGGCGCTTCCACTCATCGAAGCCGCCAGCCAGCGCAAACGTGTTCGGGTAGCCGGCCGCGCGCAGCCGCTCGGCGAGCACCGCTGCCGACATTTCGTGGGGACAGGCGCAGTAGACGACGAAATCGGCGCCCTTGTCGTGATCGGCCAGCGTGTTGAGCGGCGCGTGAAGCTCCATGACCAGTGCGCCGGGAATGCGCTCGATCGGCGTGGCGCCGTGCGCGCGCACATCCACCACCACCACCGGCTTCTGGGCGGCCGCACGTCGCTGTTCGAGCTCCATGACCGTCATGCGCGGAATGCGCCCGGTGCGGCGCAGCAGGCGCCAGCGCAGCCAGAACCGCCAGGCAATGAACAGCGCGAAACCGGCCAGCGCAATCATTACGGCGATGTGTCCGTAGGCGCTGAAGCCGGCCAGGATCGTATCCACGAAATCGCTGAACACCACGCCAGCCAGCAGCGCCCCGCCGGCCCAGACCAGGGCGCCGAGCGCATCGTAGAACAGGAAGGTGAGGAATGGCGTGGCGGTCATGCCCGCCATGGCGGTGGACAGTGCGCCCGCGCCGGGCAGCAGCTTGGCGAACACCAGCGAGCGCGGGCCGACGCGCAGATAGAGCGACTGCGTCTGGCGAATGCAGGTGTCCGGAGACAGCGACACCCGGCAGATCGTACGCAACATCGGCTGGCCCAGCCGCTTGCCGGCGTAGTACCACGCCGTGTCGGCGATCAGGCAGGCGGCGATCACGGCAAACAGCACGGCGCCGATCGATGGCCCGGTTTCCTGCATCGCCAGCGCGCCGGCCACGAACAGCATCGGATAGGCGGGCACCGGCAGCCCGGCCTGTTCCGCCAGCACACTCAGGAATACCAGGCTCAGCCCATGGCCTTCCAGCAAGCCCTGCAAATCACCCACGACATGTCTCCCGCCAGGTTCGTATTGGTGCCGGCAGGTACGAAGGGGGCGTTGCCGGAACCGGTTCTCAGTGTGCCAGCACGCCGTGGCGCTTGCACGCGCACCGATGTGCAGACCTACTTCAATTTCGTTGAATGTGGGGTGTCCGGATCGTGCCGGCCTGCGCGCCCGCGTGCGCCAGACCCCAGTGCCGAGAGTGTGTCATTAAATTCCTGCACGATGGCGACATAACGCGGCAACAGTGTGTTGACCACCGCGGCGTTGCCCTGGCCGGCAGCCGACTCCAGAGACTTGCCGGCCGCCACCAGCGTGCCGCAGCGCGCCAGCGCCGCGCTGCCCTTGATCCGATGCAGGCTGCGGTGCACGGTGGGCCAGTCCCGGCGGCATACCGCCCGACGCAGGTGTTCCAGATCGGCCAGATTGGCGTCGAGCAGGCGTGTGAGCAGCATCGCCCGCACGGTGACATCGTGGCGCGCGGCGTTGGCCACGGCCGCGGCAATCGCCCGACGTTCGTCGTCGGCCAGGTGAGGGCGCGCACGGCCTGATGTCATGGAGCCAGCCGGCAGCGTCGGGCAAAGTCGACCAGGTCCACCAGCGATTCGGCCCCCAGCTTGTGCATGATGCGCGCCTTGTAGCTGCTCACCGTCTTGTTGCTGATGAACAACTGCTTGCCGATCGCCTTGTTGGTCATGCCGCGCGCGAGCATGCGCAGGATCTCCACTTCCTTGCCGGTCAGCTTGCTCAGCTCCTCGTCGTCGCTCACGGGCGGCAAGCCGTGCGGCGTTTCTCGCGGGCGGCTGTTGTTGGGAAAGACGGTGAAGCCGTCCAGCACGCTCTGCGCGCACCGGACGATGGCTTCGAGTGGCTGCGTCTTGCTGACGAAGCCATGCGCGCCGGCCTGGAGGGCGCGCGTGGCGAACGGCACCGGATCCTGTGCGGTCACCACCAGCATCCGAACCTCCGGGTGGGCGGCGCGCATGCGCGGCACGGCCTCGAGTCCGCTCATCCGCGGAATGTCCAGGTCAAGGACAACGAGGTTGGGTTTGAACTCGCGTACGGCCTCCACGGCGGCCTGGCCGTCCTCGGCTTCGTACATGCACTCGATGCCAACCAATTGCGACAGTTGGATCCGCAGGGCGAGTCGGAGGGCGGGGTGATCGTCGACGATCAGGATGGTTGGCATGCCTGCCTCGCAGTGCCACCGGAGTGGCCATGGCTTTACATGGCAACGCAGTATAGGGACGGATGCCGTGCGCGAAAATGCGACGCTTCCGCAATTTTTGTGGGAAATTTCCGCAGATGAGGACTTTTCTGCGTCAGGTCGAATCGACCTTGGCGGTGGGACGTTAGGCGTGGGCGTTCCACGAAAAAAAATTGCGACCCGCCGTATGCCACGGGGGTCGCCAATCGGGAATGCGAGGAGGTCAGATTCCTCAAGAGGGTTTATCGGCACTTGGCGTGGCAGCTGATCCCTACCGTAGTGGGGCATGCGCCGCCCTCCGCCGCCAAATGCCCGCTAGGCAATCAGCCGGTCGGGCTCGGTCGAGGGGGCGGTGGCTGCCTTGATTCGCCGCACGCCGCTTTCCATTTCGGCATGGGCGGCGTCCAGCCAGGCAATGCGATGCCTGACCGGATCGTTGGGCGACAGGTCCCGCTCGGTGATCTCGCGCAGGAAGTACCGCACCATGCTGCCCGCCCGGGCCGGCACGGGCATCATCCCCAGGAGTTGCCTGCGTGCGATCAATCCGTGGGCGACGGCATGCTGCAGGCCTGCCCAGGCCGTACGACCCAGGCCGATGAAGAGCGCGTCGGGCCGGCTCTGGCGCAGGCTGGCCAGGAACAGGCTCTCGAACACCATGCGCAGCATCGGCACTTCCAGCAATTCTTCGAACGTACCGTCATAGGCCAGGCCGCGCCGCGTGGTGGCATGCGGCAGCAGCGCCAATGGCTGGATTGCGTCGAAACCTTCGTTCCACAGGGCAGCGGCGTGCGGCTGGCTCACCAGTTCCGGTACGCGGAAGTGGTCGAGCATGCGGATCAGGTTGGGTCGTACCATTCGCCCGCCCAGTTCCACGCGCCGCTTGTGCTCGCGCTGGATGACGCGGCCAGGGGTATGCGAGCCAAGCAGTTCCGCCGTCAAGGCGGCAGCCAGCCGCACATGCGTGTGGCCCGGAGTCAAGCTGACCAGTACGAGCCTGGCGTTTTCGTTGCGATGCTCGAACGGTACGTACTGCATGACGTAGGTGCCGTCCTGATCCACCACCAATGGTCTTTCGGCGATCCCGCGAACGCCGCCGCGCTTGATGCGCGCGCAATACTCTTCAATGTAATTCGCCAAGATGTCCCCGCTCCCGATGCTTCCCTGAGTTGGTGCAAACCATGTTTTCTTTTGGTTCCATGTTACGGCCCGGCGGATGGGCAACAAAGCATGGGGGTGCTGCATGCGTCGCGTTGCCACAAGGGCTGCGTGGGCCAGCGAACAAAGCCAGAGGTGGCTCCCGACGTTCGCGGGATGTCAATTCGGAATCGGATTCAGGGCGCGCTGTAGGACAACATTGCGCGGGATGTGGGTCAGCGCGATGACGCTTTCCCGGGAGGTATGGTGAGCGGCAGGGCAAAAAAGGCCGGACACCTTCGTGTCCGGTAACCCATTTGCTGACTCAGGTCGTGTCAAAACCCGAGCATCAAATGATAACCATTATCATTTGATGCGTCAATCCGTGGTCAGGCCAGCGTGGTGTCGATCGAAATGTGGGCGGAGAGCGACTTGTGCACCGGGCACTTGTTGGCCACGCGCAGCAGGTCTTCCCGAATATTGGGCGCCAGCTCGCCGCGCAGGTCGATATGGCGGATCAGCTTGTAGGCGCCCTGGCTTTCTTCATGCGACACGCTCACGTGAACCTCTTGCAGGTCGTAGCCCTTGCGCTTGGCATAGATCTGCAGCGTCAGCGTCGTGCAGGCCGCCAGCGCCGAATCGAGCAGATCGTGCGGATTCGGAATGGCGGGGTTGCCCATCGGCGCATCCAGGTCTGCCTGCCAATGGGCTGTGCCGTTGCCGAGATCGCAAACGCTGGTACCCGAACTGGCCAGCCACTTGGCTTCGATTGTCATGATGGTTTTCCTCTGAACAAGGCCGGTGCGGCCGGAAGCCCTGATTCTATACAGAGAGAGGTTTTCTCGTACCGTAAGCGCCTTATTGTCCGCTTTACAGTTTTTTTAATGATTTGATGACAAAAGGCTTGCGCACCTTTCGAATCGGGCCTAATATTCGCCCCCTCGCAACACAAACCGCACTGCAAACGCAGCAGCGGGGCGGGTTGAGGGGTTGGCGGTGGTTGGGGTTGCAGCAGTTTCGCAGCGCCGGCCGGCAGAAAAAAGTTTCTGCAAACTGTTGACGAAACGCTGAATGCTCTGCATAATCTCGTTTCTCCGCTGCAACGAAAACGACGCAGCGACAGCGAACGGCAAAGCCGGCCGCTGAGGTTCTTTAACAACCAAACAACCGATAAGTGTGGGCGCTTGATGGCGAACGCCACGAGGATTTCGGTCCTTGTGATGCTTCAAAAGTTATCAGTGCTCGCACAGCAAAACGTGACTGGATCTTCGGATCTGGTCAGTCAGTTTTCTGAGAGTGAGCGACCGCTCGAAAGAGCGAGGTGCTTCGGCACCACACAGAGATTGAACTGAAGAGTTTGATCCTGGCTCAGATTGAACGCTGGCGGCATGCCTTACACATGCAAGTCGAACGGCAGCGCGGACTTCGGTCTGGCGGCGAGTGGCGAACGGGTGAGTAATACATCGGAACGTACCCTGTTGTGGGGGATAACTAGTCGAAAGATTAGCTAATACCGCATACGACCTGAGGGTGAAAGTGGGGGACCGCAAGGCCTCACGCAGCAGGAGCGGCCGATGTCTGATTAGCTAGTTGGTGGGGTAAGAGCCTACCAAGGCGACGATCAGTAGCTGGTCTGAGAGGACGATCAGCCACACTGGGACTGAGACACGGCCCAGACTCCTACGGGAGGCAGCAGTGGGGAATTTTGGACAATGGGGGCAACCCTGATCCAGCAATGCCGCGTGTGTGAAGAAGGCCTTCGGGTTGTAAAGCACTTTTGTCCGGAAAGAAAGCGCTCTGGTTAATACCTGGGGCGGATGACGGTACCGGAAGAATAAGCACCGGCTAACTACGTGCCAGCAGCCGCGGTAATACGTAGGGTGCGAGCGTTAATCGGAATTACTGGGCGTAAAGCGTGCGCAGGCGGTTTTGTAAGACAGGCGTGAAATCCCCGGGCTTAACCTGGGAATTGCGCTTGTGACTGCAAGGCTAGAGTGCGTCAGAGGGGGGTAGAATTCCACGTGTAGCAGTGAAATGCGTAGAGATGTGGAGGAATACCGATGGCGAAGGCAGCCCCCTGGGACGTGACTGACGCTCATGCACGAAAGCGTGGGGAGCAAACAGGATTAGATACCCTGGTAGTCCACGCCCTAAACGATGTCAACTAGTTGTTGGGGATTCATTTTCTCAGTAACGTAGCTAACGCGTGAAGTTGACCGCCTGGGGAGTACGGTCGCAAGATTAAAACTCAAAGGAATTGACGGGGACCCGCACAAGCGGTGGATGATGTGGATTAATTCGATGCAACGCGAAAAACCTTACCTACCCTTGACATGCCACTAACGAAGCAGAGATGCATTAGGTGCCCGAAAGGGAAAGTGGACACAGGTGCTGCATGGCTGTC